>Ga0209958_1000264_pt1 | contig 141360 bp, 127 predicted proteins | sample ThiBio_inoc_plan_FD_183942 | JGI IMG/M metagenome (GOLD analysis project Ga0209958, IMG submission 183942) | Wastewater bioreactor microbial communities from Cape Town, South Africa - Thiocy_inoc_plan (SPAdes) | ecosystem: Engineered > Bioremediation > Thiocyanate > Unclassified | place: South... | reverse complement strand
CTGTTGCTGGTTGTGATGGGTTTCCTGCTGGGTCTGTAGCAACTGCGGTAACTGTATCTCCGTTATTTAAACCAGGATTTGGCACAGTCCAACTACCGTCTGGCCCCGCAACTACAACTGCTGTACCGCCACCCGGAAAGGTCACGGTCACGGTTGAACCCGGTTCTGCTGTACCTGTGATCGGATCCATTGCATTGATTGGATTAATATCTGGTGCATTTGGTGCAGTCACATCTACACCATAGCTTTGACTATCATTAACTGTGCTGCTATTCCCTGCCGCATCTGTGAATTTCACAGCGGCATCAATAACTTTATCTCCATCTGCTAATAATCCACTGCCCGGTACACTTACACTCCATGTACCATTTGCAGTATTTACAGTCGCGTTATAACTTACGCCATTCACAACCACCGTCACCACTGTAGTCGCTGCATCCGCTGGGATATTCGTCAACGTTCCTGTAATGGTGACATTACTTGATGATTCAGCAATATTGATCACATTGTCCGCAGTGACTGGATTGATATTGAATCCAACATTACTTGTATTCGGTGGCGTAGTATCTGGAGGAGTATTATTGTTATTATCATTTCCGCCACCACCGCCCGCAGCCGCAGCAATACCGCCAATAGCAAGTGGTATCGCCCATAACCAAGGACTTAATCCACCTTCATGATAAAGTAAGGGTTCAACAGATTGAATTGGTTGAAAAACAACATCTGAAACTGGTGCTTGTGCAACTTCAGGAACTGCTGCTGGTGTTTCTTCTAAATAAACTGCACCTTCATGGTCAGAATCACTATCTGCATCTGCGTCACTATCTGCATCTGCATCATTTTCTGCATCTTTAAATCTTGCCCAAATTAGCTGACCATTTTCCCCTTGAAATACAAGGCTATTATCTAGGCTAGCACTCTCGCTGAAGAAATTTTGAATTACGATCATTTCTCCATTTTTTAATAGAACAACAGCATTCGTTCCATCTCTTTTCACTGCCGAAATATCAGTTGTAGGAATCTTAACTAATACAACTGCCGGTTCAGAAGATGATAGTGAAGCTGTTTTTGCCGTCGTATTTGCAAGGGTTTTATGACTTTCCTTGGAAATAATTTGTATTTCAGCCATGATTATATTCCTCATTATAAATTATTAATTTCTAACTAGTTTTTAATTAAGTTGTTACTTTAGATTTAAGTTATTGTTTCTAGTGACATAGTTCACAACATCACTTTAAATCAAATAAAAAAAATGTTAAATAGCTCACAAAAACCATGTATTAAACAATTACATTGACACAATTAATTACAGCAAAATAAACAAATGATTTTTAAATAAAAAATATTTAAAATACCTTTTTAATAGTTATTAAAATTACATTTCTTAATAAATATATAAAATAATATTAATTAGTTCCTAAAAAGAATTTTAAGAACATTTAAAATAATTTTTAGAAATTTTAAAACCATAAAATAAAAAAGCCTTTAATATTCACTAAAGGCTTTTTATCAAAAGAATAAAATATAATATTAAAAATTATTGGGATTTTCTAAACGCCTTACTTCATCTCTTTTATTTGGGTGGTGAACTGTTGCAACGCCATCATCTGATTTTTGATCTAATAAAATTTCTGGATTGTAAATTGTTATTATTTCTTTACCTAAAGCATCTTCATCAACGATATATTTAAAACCACGTCGGTTCATTTTATTACACATCTGTTGATAAAAACCTTTTAGCCCCTCTGTTTGCTCATTTGGATTATAATAAAAAGTATTCATGACAGCGGGTAAACCTAAGCCACATACAACACCAGATAAAAGTACACTAATAAAAGTATATCCAATTAAAATACTGCTATAAGGACTGAGCTGAGGAATGTTCGCAACAGCTAAAATTAAAGCCAATGAAATACCCCCACGGACGCCACCCCATGACAGAATAGTTAAGCTACCATTGTAACTTTTGTATCGGAATGAAGGAAATAAAGCAAAAGCCGAGAAATTCGCTGCGAATCTTGAAAAATGAAGAATTAAGAAAGAAACAATTCCACCAATAATTAAATTTACACTTAAATCTAAAATAAATAATTCTAAACCAATCAATGTAAATAGAAATGAATTAATAATCCCTTCAACTGTATGCCAGAAATGATTTACTTCACGAATTTCACGTTGTTCACGGATTTCTTGCCATTTATTTCCAACAATTAAACCGCCAATTACACAAGCAATTGGCGCAGATGCATGCGCAAATAACGCAACCAGATATGAACCACTCGCAAGTAATGCAGTCGTTAAAATTAGTGACTCCATCTCATGCTTACCACGCAATAACCGCAAAATTCCAAAGCCAAATGCGAAACCAATAATCACTGCGACAAAAATTTCATATAATAATGTTTCAACGGTCGCAAGCAATGAGAAGTGCTCACCTTGTAAAACTTTCAGTAAAGTCATAAACAAAGCGATACACATTGCATCATTAAATAAAGATTCGCCTTCTAGTTTTACAATTAAGTGATGAGGTGCACGGATGGAACTTAATACGCCTTTAATTCCTATCGGATCGGTTGCTCCCAAGGCCGCACCGAGTAGCAATAAAACTGAAATCGGAACAGGATAGCCCACTGCCCATTGGAAAAAATATAAAATTCCCGCATAAAAACCAGCGCATAATACTAAAGCAATCGTTGCTAATATACTGATTGGCTTCCAATAATTACGTAGGTCTGAAATTTTAAACTTTAAAGCAGAAGACGTTAGGATAAAGCAAATTACACCATTAATTAAAAAATCATAAAAATCAATTTCACGTACTGCGGCTTCAATATTATGAATATTAATCGTAACAAACTCATTTCCATTTAATAAACTGGCTCCCCACTGCAAAATAAAGACAAAAATTGCTGACACAATCGGTACACCAATTGCCTGTGGGAATCCTAAGATCCTTTTATTAAAAATGGTCGTTGCAATGGATAATGCAAAAATTACGGTTAATGCCTGTAATAGAAAATAATTCCCCATACAACCTCTTACTTATTTTCAATAAGATACGTTACTTAAATTTTAAAATTTAATGTCGATAAAATTTATGAATGGATTATTCTAAAACTGAGTGGAAAATTAGTGTCTATACGGCAATTTTTTTATTTCAAAAGAGATAACTTAGATGCAGTAATAAACCCATCATCCTCAAATCAGTATAGACAATATAATTTTACGTTAATTTTTCTTATAAATCGTATATCTTCCGTATAAAAATCAAGGACAAATATTCATCATTTTTACTTAAAAGTATCACATTGATTGATATCTCCAGATTTCAATCCTTGCTGAAACCAGTGCATTCGTTGTTCACTACTACCATGTGTGAAACTATCGGGAACAACCTGACCTGTAGCTCTACGTTGTAAATAGTCATCGCCAATTTTCTCGGCAGCATCCATTGCTTCTTCAATATCACCCAGTTCTAAAAATTGAGTGCGCTGTTGATTCTGATGCGCCCAAATACCAGCAAAACAATCCGCCTGTAATTCTAAACGGACAGAAAGCTGATTTCCTTGTGTTTGGCTAGCTTGTGCACGTGCTTGCTGTACTTGACCAGAGATGCCCAATAGATTTTGAATATGATGCCCGACTTCATGCGCAATAACATAAGCCTGTGCAAAATCCCCTGCTTGATCTTGACGAGAAAGTTCTGTCTGATTCTGCTCACCAGAAATACCCATTTGCTGACGCATATCTTTAAAGAAAGCAGTATCGATATAAACTTTTTGATCAGCAGGACAATAAAAAGGCCCCATTGCTGCTTGTGCCCTACCACAAGCTGATTTATCGACACCGCTAAACAAAACTAAGCGTGGTGGCGTGTAAGTCATGCCAAGTTTTTGAAAAATCGGAGTCCAAGTATCTTCTGTATCCGCAAGAATAGTTCCAACAAAATCACTTGCCTCTTTCTGTTCAGCCGTTAAATTTTGTGGCGCAACACCCTGTTGCGAAGACTGGGCACTGGTAACCGCTTGAGTTGCTTGATAGGCTTGTTGTGGATCTACTCCAAAAAACTTCCACGCAACAAATGCAACGATCAAACCTATAATACTGATACCACCTGCTTTTGCTCCACCACCACCACGACGATCTTCAACATTGGTACTGACACGACGACCTTTCCAACGCATATTAACCTCACATATGATAATGATGGTGATTGAGCATTTTATTTATGCAGATGCTTTTGACCAAAATTTTTGAATAAGCATAACAACCATTAATACAACAGCACCTGCAATAAAGCCTATTCCCAGATTAATCAAAGTTGGTGTTAATGCACCAATAATTGAACCAAAACTTGGAATCAACTCTAAATGGTCTACGGTTTCTTCAGTAAAATGATGTAATAAAGGAACTGTATGCGAAATAATTCCACCACCTACCAAAAACATTGCAACCGTTCCAACGATAGATAATGTTTTCATTAGAATAGGAGCAAATGCGAGTAGACCACGACCTATTTTATTTTTAAACGCAGATGCTTGTTGTGTTAAATATAAGCCTAAATCATCAATTTTTACAATCATTGCAACAAAACCATAAACACCTACGGTCATTACGATTGCAATCACACTTAATACAGTCACTTTAGTCATAAATGCTGCTGTTGCAACGGTACCTAACGAAATCACCACAATTTCAGCAGATAAAATAAAATCAGTACGAATCGCACCTTTTACTTTTTCTTTTTCAAACTTGTCTAAATCTATTTCGATCTGTTCCAAGCTTTCATTGGCTTCCTCAGCCGTTTTTGCTTTTTTATGCTGGAGCATATGTACAACTTTTTCTACTCCTTCATAACATAGAAATAAACCGCCAATCATTAATAAAGGATTGATTAACCAAGGTGCAACTACACTAATCAGTAATGCCAATGGAACCAAGATAAGTTTATTAACGAAAGAACCCTTAGCAACTCCCCATACCACAGGCAACTCTCGATCTGCGCGTACGCCACTGACTTGCTGCGCGTTTAGGGCTAAATCATCACCCAACACCCCTGCTGTTTTTTTTGCAGCCATCTTACTCATTACCGCAACATCATCTAAAATCGTTGCAATATCATCGAGTAATAACAATAAACCACTCGCCATTTTTATTTCCCAGTTTGTATTTATTTCGCTATTGTAGAATTCCTCAATAAATTCACAACATTATTTTAAGAAAAAGTTTAAGCAATCGCTGACGAAAAAATTTTATTTCCCGTACAATAATATCAATCTTTATATTTATGAAACTACTGAATCTTGGAACATATCATGAGTAATGCTGATCAACGTCCAATCATCTTGACAGGCGACCGCCCTACTGGACAACTTCATCTTGGACACTTTGTTGGCTCATTACGCTCTCGTGTTGGTTTACAAGACAGTCATCATCAACACCTTTTATTAGCAGATGCTCAAGCACTCACTGATAATGCTGATAATCCAGATAAAGTCCGTAATAATATTCTTCAAGTTGCATTAGATTATTTGGCAGTTGGTATTGATCCAACTAAAACAACGATCTGTGTCCAATCATGCTTGCCTGCTCTTAATGAACTGACCATGCTCTATCTGAACTTTGTGACGGTTGCTCGTTTAGAACGCAATCCAACCATTAAGTCAGAAATTCAAATGCGTGGTTTTGAACGAGATATTCCTGCTGGCTTTTTATGTTATCCAGTGGCTCAAGCAGCAGACATTACCGCATTTAAAGCGACTGTAGTACCTGTTGGCGAAGATCAAATCCCAATGATTGAACAAACCAATGAAGTTGTACGTCGTGTTAACCGCCAAATTGGTCATGACTTATTACCTGAATGTAAAGCATTATTATCAAATATGGGACGTTTACCTGGTTTTGATGGTAAAGCTAAAATGTCTAAATCACTCGGCAATACGATTGTCCTGAATGCTTCTGATAAAGATATTAAAAAAGCAGTCAATGCGATGTATACCGATCCAAATCACTTAAGAATTGAAGATCCAGGTCAAGTCGAAGGTAATATTGTATTTACTTACCTTGATGCGTTTGATCCAAATAAAGAAGAAATCGAAGAACTAAAAGCTCATTACCGTCGTGGTGGTTTAGGTGATGGTACGGTGAAAAAACGCCTAGAAGGTGTACTCAAAGAATTGATCTTACCGATTCGTGAACGCAGAGCTGAACTCGAAAAAGATCCTGATTATATTATGGACATTTTAAAACATGGTACAGATAAATGCCGTGATATTACTCAACAAACATTAGATGAAGTGAAAAGTGGATTAGGTTTGTTTAAATTCTAATTTACGTTACTTTTATTGCAAAAAAAGCCTAATATTTAGGCTTTTTTCATGTAAATATCTTATTAAATTTAGTTTTAGACCTCGGTAACAACCCGATAACTAACAATTTTTGTCACATATTAACATCCATTAACACTAGTTTACATGAATACCTATGAACTCTGTCAGGTTTTTTTGTACTATAGCCAAGTAGATTAGTAAACACTAATCTCATGACATTTCTCCTTTCAACCGAAACTGTTTCTGCAGATTCGTTGTTCAACGCAATGACTACCCCAATCATTGCGTTTTTTTTGTCTTTAATAATATTAATGATTTGGGTTGAAATTAAATCAAGTTACATTTAATCTTATAAATAATTTATTTTTATAAAAATTTTATTAATTATCTCTAAAAGAAATAAGAGTAATACAAATGATATGGGATTTATTAACACATCCATCAAACATTGTTTTTAGTATTTCATTAATGCTATGTCTATTTATAGGTGCTCTAGAATTAATTTTATTATTGTTTGGCGGTAGTAGTAGTTTCATTGATCAATTTTTACCAGACAGTCTAGTTGATGTTGATCATGCAGATATTTCTATTGAACATACTGACGGTATTTTTACTCAGCTTTTAGAATGGCTTTATTTAGGAAAAGTTCCTCTTCTCATTTGGTTAATTATCTTTTTAACGGTCTACTCACTCACAGGTCTCATTATTCAGGATATTTTTTTCCATTTAACCGAGCATTATTTATCTGCTTGGATCATTGCTCCTATGTGTTTATTTTTATGTATGCCACTAGTGAGAACAAGTGCAACATTGATCAGTAAAATTATTCCAAAAGATGAAACCACAGTTATTCATAGTGATGAGCTGATTGGTCGTACAGCACAAATTATTTTAGGACAAGCCAAACAAAACTCCCCTGCTCAAGCAAAGGTAAAAGATCAATTTGGTCAAACCCATTATGTCTTGGTTGAACCTGAGTTAGATATTATTTTTTATCAAGGTCAAGATGTGATTTTAACCCAAAGAACAAAAATTGGATTCCAAGCAATTAACGCTTAATTTGTATATTAATTTAATGAGGGATTTTAAATGTTGAGTTCAGCATTGACTGAAATTTTAATCATCACAGGTATTATTTTTGCGGCACTCATTTTTATCGGCGTCGTGATTGCTCGCCTATACACCCGTTCCAGCAAAGAAGTGTCTTTTGTGCGAACAGGTTTTGGAGGTGAAAAAGTTATCCTGAACGGAGGAGCAATTGTTCTTCCTGTTTTACACGAGATTATTCCTGTGAACATGAATACTTTGCGCCTCGAAGTTAAACGGGCAGCAGATCAAGCCTTGATCACTCGTGATCGTATGCGTGTCGATGTCATGGCTGAATTCTATGTTCGAGTCAAACCTACTGGTGAATCAATTGCAACGGCAGCTCAAACATTAGGTCGAAAAACCATGTCGCCTCAAGAATTGAAAGACTTGGTTGAAGGTAAATTTGTTGACTCTTTACGTGCTGTTGCTGCTGAGATGGCAATGGAAGAACTGCATGAAAAACGTGTGGACTTTGTACAGAAAGTTCAGCAAGTCGTTTCTGAAGATTTATCTAAAAATGGTTTAGAGCTTGAAACAGTGTCATTGACTGGTTTAGACCAGACCAGTTTTAAATTCTTTAATCCACAAAATGCCTTTGATGCAGAAGGTTTAACCAAGCTGACTGAAACCATTGAAGACCGTCGCAAGAAGCGTAATGACATTGAACAAGATGCCGATCTTGCGATTCGTGCAAAAAACTTGGAAGCTGAACGTGCTCGTTTGGAAATTTCTCGTGAAGAGGAATATGCCAAGCTGCAACAAGAGCGTGAAATTTCAATTCGTAAAGCAGAACAAACTGCTGAAATCGCATCACAAGAAGCAGGTAAAAAACGTGAAGCTGAAGAAGCTCGTATCGCTGCGGAACGTGAAGTTGAGTTGAAACGTATTGCCTCTGCCCGTGATGTTGAGAATGAAAATATCCAAAAGGCACAATTAATTCAAAAGGCGCAGGTTGAACAAAAGAAAACCATTGAATTGGCTGAGCAAGATCGTGCCATTGCGATTGCTGAAAAATCTCGTGCAGAATCAGAAGCTAAAGCCCAAGCAGATAAAGCCCGTGCCGAAGCAGTCAAAGCAGAGGAAGAAGTTGTAACGGTACGTGAAACCCAACGAGCTGAACGTCAAAAAGCGGTTGAACTGGTTGCAGCTAAACAAACTGCTGAGAAAGAAGCAATTGCAATTACCGTTGCCGCCGATGCAGGTAAAAAAGCCGCTGCTGATGAAGCGGAAGCTGTGCGTATTGCTGCTGAAGCAGATGCTGAAAAAATTCGCTTAAAAGCGAAAGGTGAAGCCGATGCTAAAATATTGCTTGCCCAAGCTCTAGAGAAACAATATCAGGTTGATGCGGAAGGTGCTCGTGCAGTGAATGAAGCCGCCAATACCCTTTCTGCTGAGCAAGTAGAAATGCAAGTTCGTTTGGCGTTGCTTAAACATTTACCTGAGATCATTCGAGAAAGTGTTAAACCAATGGAAAATATTGATGACATCAAGATTTTACAGGTAAATGGGTTAAATGAATTTGCTAGTGGTGGGACTGTTGGAAGCGCCTCAGTTGAAAATGGTCAAACGTCTTTATCTGATCAAGTAGTAAATAGTGCCCTACGCTATCGTTCACAAGCACCACTTATTGATAGCTTAATGAATGAACTTGGCTTGCAAGGTGGTGATATTAATGGTTTAACTCAAGGGCTGAAACCAAAAGCTGAGTAAGTGTATAACGCCATTTATAGTACTCTTGTGTCAATGGAGACCGAAATGCTAAATGTTCGGTCTTCAATTTTTATCTTACGTCCCTCACTCGTATTGTGAAAATGAGTAACTGTAGGCTAAATTTATTGTAAAGTACACTGACCTCATTACTCATTTAATCGGTACGCTTATAGCGTATCCATCTAGGACTTATCTTAGACCATCCAAAATAATCAAGTAGTTGTCTGAGTCCCTCTTGAGTGCGAAGTTATATCATTCACTTGGCTTAACGAGCTCTTTATTCAAAACTCGTAACAATGGCTCTGCTTGAGATAACATTTCTCTAACTTCTTTATAGTTAGAAAAAGCTTCTTGAAAATTTTCTTTTTTGTTTGCCGTAACCAAAGAGAAAAAAATTGTACCTGTTGTAGTTGCACGAGGCATTTCGATCGGTATTTTCTTATTTCGGATTTGTATAGTGTCCATTATTACTTTCTGCATTTCATCCGCAAGGTCGCTACTCATCAATTTAGTAATATTAAATATTTCTTGATAAATTAGCTCACCAAGCTCAATTACTTCTTGTGGCGTTGGAATATAACCTTGATGTATTACTTTATTTCTAAGCTCTGGTATTTTTTTATTAAGTGAGTAACTTTTACCGAGTACAATTAAATGCAGAAATAAAAAGCCACCTATTTGGCGTTCTGACTGCTTAGAAACTTGCTTGTATGTTTCAGCAAGAACCTCTTTAGAAATATTACTTTTTTTGCAAAAAACATTGATTGCAAATTCAAAAAAACGCTCATATGCTGATGAAAGGCTAGATGCCGCTTCAAGAGTATAACCTTCGATTAAAGCATTCGCCGCAGACTCAAGCAGCACCTCAAATTTTTGACTTTGCAGCAAAATTGCTGACTTATGACCTCTAGAACACTCAATGAATGCTAGTGCTTCTTCATAATAATCAGCAATGATCGGCTCAAATGAAGGATGACCTAGTTCTTTTTGACACTCCATGCACATCGTAAATACTTTCATTAAAATACCGACTTTCCTTAAAGCACCTAACTACAGTTATACAGCAGATTGCCATATAACTTTCCAAAAATTAGATATATAACTTCCATTAATTTATTGCTAGCATTGAAACTTATCTTATAAAGTACGAATACAAAATAACCATGTCAAGTATTTTATCATGGGTATTCTTTCACAAATTAAATGTAAATTTGGTAGATGATATTCCCACAATAAAAAACCCCAATGTCTCCATTGGGGTTTTTTAAAAGATTAAAATCTAACGAATTACGCTAAACCTTTCTCTTTTAAAACTTGCAACATCGTTGAACCAAGCTCAGCTGGGCTACGCGTGTAAGCCATTCCTGCACGTTCAAATGCAGCAAATTTCTCTTCAGCAGTACCTTGACCACCAGAAATGATCGCACCAGCGTGACCCATACGTTTACCTTTAGGCGCAGTTACACCAGCGATGTAACCTACAACAGGCTTAGTCACGTTAGATTTGATGAATTCAGCAGCTTCTTCTTCCGCTGTACCACCGATCTCACCGATCATGATGATTGCATCCGTATCTGGATCGTCTTGGAACAATTGAAGCGCTTCGATCTGGTTCATACCTGGGATTGGGTCACCACCGATACCGATACAAGTCGACTGACCTAAACCAAGCTTAGTTGTTTGAGCAACAGCTTCATAAGTCAATGTACCTGAACGTGAGATGATACCAATACGACCTGGCTGGTGAATGTGACCAGGCATAATACCGATCTTACATTCACCTGGAGTAATCACGCCTGGGCAGTTAGGACCAACTAAACGAGTACCATTACCATTAGTTTCTAAGTAGCGTTTAGCTTTAAGCATGTCGATGGTTGGAACACCTTCAGTGATCACAACAATTAAGCCAACACCTGAATCAACCGCTTCAACGATTGAGTCTAAGACGAATGGTGCTGGTACATAAATTACAGATGCATCCGCATTTGTTTCACGTACCGCTTCTTTCATCGTGTTGAATACAGGCAGTTCAAGATGAGTTGTACCACCCTTACCCGGAGTAACACCACCAACAACTTTTGTGCCGTAGTCTAAAGCTTGTGCAGAGTGGAAAGTACCGTTTTTACCAGTAAAACCTTGTACCAATACTTTAGTGTCTTTATTAATTAATACGCTCATGATTGATACTCCTTACGCTTTAACTGCAGCTACAACTTTTTCTGCGGCATCAGATAAACCGTTCGCAGAAATTAATTTCAAACCAGATTCATCAAGTAATTTAGCACCTAACTCAGCATTGTTACCTTCTAAACGAACAACAACGGGTACAGTGACATTTACTTCTTGAACCGCTGCAATAATTGCTTCAGCAATCATGTCACAACGTACGATACCACCGAAGATGTTGATTAAAACACCTTGTACAGACGTATCAGCAAGGATGATTTTGAACGCTTCGATTACGCGCTCTTTCGTTGCACCGCCACCAACGTCAAGGAAGTTTGCAGGTTGACCACCATAAAGTTTGATGATGTCCATTGTTGCCATTGCAAGACCAGCACCATTCACCATACAACCGATATTACCTTCTAGAGCAACATAGTTAAGATCAAATTCAGATGCTTTTAATTCACGCTCATTCTCTTGAGATTTATCACGTAAAGCAGCAACTTCTGGTAAACGGTATAACGCATTCGAGTCAATGCCAACTTTTGCATCAACACACAAAATTTCACCATTTTCACGTACTGAAAGTGGATTAATTTCAAATAAAGCAAAATCATTTTCTACAAATGCTTGATATGCAGCTGTCATGATTTTAACAAATTGACCAACTTGTTTATCTTTTAATGCTAATTTAAATGCAACTTCACGCGCTTGGAATGGTTGTAAGCCAACAAGTGGGTCGACTTCAACTTTAATAATTTTTTCAGGCGTTTCTTCTGCAACTTTCTCGATTTCTACACCACCTTCGGTAGAAGCCATGAAAGTAATACGACGGCTAGAACGGTCTACAACCGCACCCAAATAAAGCTCACGCTCAACTGGATATACATCTTCAGCAACAATAATACTATTTACTGGTTGGCCATTTGCATCTGTTTGATACGTTACAAGACGCGTACCAATAATATTGTTTACAAATTCGATAACATCTTCTTTTGATTTCGCAACTTTTACACCGCCAGCCTTACCACGACCACCAGCATGAACTTGTGCTTTCATTACAGCAAATTTACCACCAAGCTGTTCAAACGCAGCAACGGCTTCATCTGCATTTGTTGCCAAGATACCTTCCTGTACTGGCATACCATATTTTTTCAATAATGCTTTAGCTTGATATTCATGTAAGTTCATTCAGTTACCTACTATGTAGTTTATTGTCATACAGTCTAGATATATTATAAATTATAGACTGTTACAAGTTGAGTAAATGATTGTTTTTATTTCAACCATCATTAATTAAAAAGTGTGGCGAACCACACTTATTTTGTTATTTACGTTTACGTTGAATCGCGTGGATGGCACGACCATCAACAGCAAGCGCGGCTTCATGTACAACTTCTGAGAAAGTTGGATGACCAAAAGTCATTAATTGTAGGTCTTCAATTGAAGATACAAATTCAAGTGCGATCATACCTTGATGTACGATATCAGATGCATTTGGACCCACAACGTGCATACCTAATAAACGGTCAGTTTTTGCATCAGCAACGAACTTCACAAAACCAGCAGTATCACCAGCAGCCAACGCACGACCATTCACCGCAAACGGGAATTGACCAGCTTTAACTTCGTGACCTTTTTCAGCAGCTTGTTCTTCAGTTAAACCAACCCAAGCAGCTTCTGGATGTGTATAAATAACGCTGATGATTGTGTCATAGTTCACTTGAGCAGCATGTCCGTGTATACGTTCAACTGCCATTACGCCCTCTTCCATTGCTTTATGAGCAAGCATTGGACCGCGTACCAAGTCACCAATCGCGTAAACACCTTCTACAGATGTTTGGCACTGATCATTCACATCAACCAAACCACGTTCAGTCAATTTAATGCCAGAATCTTCTGCCAATAAACCTTCTGCATATGCCTTACGACCTACACATACGATTAACTTGTCAAAAACTTGTTCTTTGTCTTCGCCAGCTTGGTTATATTTTACCGTTACTTCGCGACCATTGGTTTCAGCACCAGAAACTTTAGCACCAATGCGAATATCTAAACCTTGTTTTTTCAAGATTTTTTGATATTCCTTTGCCAATGCTTTGTCTGCCATTGGTAAGAAAGCATCTAATGCTTCGAACACAACAACTTCTGAACCAAGGCGACGCCATACAGAACCAAGTTCTAAACCAATAACACCTGCACCAATAACACCAAGACGTTTAGGAACTTCTGGGAATTTTAATGCACCAGTAGAATCAACGATTAAGTCTTCATCAACTGGAGCTACTGGAATATTTACAGGTACAGAACCAGTCGCAAGAATGACATATTTAGGTTCTAAAACTTGTGCTTCACCTTCAAACGGTGTGAATTCTACTTTTTTACCTGCGAGTAATTTACCAGTACCTTGTAACCACTCGATACCATTACCTTTCAGTAATTGAGCAACACCACCCGTCAATTGATCAACAACTTTGTCTTTACGTGCCAACAAAGTATCTAAATCAAATTTAACTTCGCCAGTCGTGATACCGTGTTCAGCAAGCTCATGAATTGTTGCTTCGTAACGGTGAGAAGAATCAAGCAATGCTTTAGAAGGGATACAACCCACGTTTAAACATGTACCACCCAAAGATGGCTTACCGTTGTGAATACGTTTTTCGATACAAGCGACTTTGAAACCAAGTTGAGCTGCACGAATCGCTGCTTCATAACCACCAGGTCCACCGCCAATGACAACAAGATCAAACTGTTGAGACATTTTTATCTCCAGAATCCCATATAAAGGATCACTTTATATGGGAGGCAATATATGTAGTATTAAAGATCAAGAATGAGTTTAGCTGGTTCTTCTAACAATTCTTTAATTGTTACTAAGAAACCTACAGCTTCTTTACCATCGATTAAACGGTGGTCATAAGAAAGTGCTAAGTACATCATTGGCAAGATTTCAACTTGACCATTTACCGCCATAGGACGTTCTTGGATTTTATGCATCCCCAAGATTGCAGTTTGTGGCTGGTTTAAAATAGGTGTTGAAAGTAATGAACCAAAAGTACCACCGTTCGTGATCGTGAACGTACCACCAGTCATTTCTTCGATCGATAATTTGCCTTCACGTGCTTTACCAGCATATGCAGCAATACCACCTTCAACTTCAGCGTAGTTCATACGATCAGTATCACGAAGGATTGGCACAACTAGACCACGGTCAGAAGAAACAGCTACACCGATGTCATAGAATCCGTGATACACGATATCATCACCATCGATAGAAGCATTTACAGCTGGGTAGCGTTTTAACGCTTCAGTTGCCGCTTTAACGAAGAAAGACATAAAGCCTAAACGTGCACCATGACGCTTTTCGAAAGCATCTTTATATTGCTTACGCATTTCCATGATTGGCTTCATGTTAACTTCATTGAACGTTGTTAACATTGCAGTTTGTTGTGTCGCAGCCAATAAACGCTCAGCAACACGCTTACGTAAACGTGTCATCGGAACACGTTTCTCGATACGCTCGCCTACAGCAATGCTTAATGGTTGAACGGATGCAGCAGGTTTAGCTTGATGGCTCGCAACATCTTCTTTAGTGATGCGACCACCACGACCTGTGCCTTGAACGTCAGCAGCATTGATACCTGTTTCAGACAATGCTTTACGAACTGCAGGCGCTTGGTTTTGATCAACTGCTTGAGTTGATGCAGCTGCTGGCGTAGATGCAACTGGAGCAGCAGCGGCTGGTGCAGCCTCAGGAGCAGCGGCAGCAACAGCACCAGCTTCGAATTGAGCAATCACTTCGTCAGAAAGAACTGTATCGCCCTCACCTTTGATGATTGCAACTAAGCTACCATCAGCTGGAGCAACCACTTCTAAAACAACTTTATCGGTTTCAATGTCACAGATCACTTCATCACGTGATACAGGTTCACCTACTTTCTTGTGCCAAGTTGCGATCGTACCGTCAGCAACTGACTCTGGAAATACCGGTGCTTTAATTTCGGTTGCCATTATTTAGAATCTCCTGATTGTTCAACTTCAATCGCGAGTGCGTCATTGATAAGCTGAGCTTGTTGTTTTGCATGCAAGTATGGCGAGCCACAAGCAGGTGCGGCAGATGCGTCACGACCAGCATAGCTAATACGAATTTGTTTACCTGATTTAAGAACGTCTTCATATAAACGAGGAACGATAAATAACCAAGCACCTTGGTTCTTCGGCTCTTCTTGTGCCCAAACAAGTTCTTGAATGTTTGGATACTGAGCCATAACCTCAGCTAAGCGTTGTTCTGGGTATGGATACAATTGTTCGATACGAACGATCGCAATATGGTTTAGACCAAGCTCACGACGTTTTTCGAGTAAATCGTAATAAACCTTACCACCACAAAGAACTAAACGAGTCACATCAGCTTTATTGATTTGATCAACTTCATCAATCACGGTTTGGAATGAACCGTTAGCTAATTCATCTAAAGTTGAAGTCGCAAGTTTATGACGGAGTAATGATTTTGGTGACATTACGATCATTGGCTTACGAATCGGACGAACCGCTTGACGACGCAACGCATGGAAAATCTGCGCTGGTGTTGTCGGTGTCATCACTTGCATGTTGTCTTCAGCACATAGCTGTAAGAAACGCTCTAAACGTGCAGATGAATGCTCTGGACCTTGACCTTCATAACCGTGTGGTAACAACATGGTTAGACCACACACACGCTCCCACTTGGTTTCACCCGAAGCAATAAATTGGTCAATAACAACTTGCGCACAGTTTGCGAAGTCACCAAATTGAGCTTCCCAAACGATTAAGCTTTTTGGCAATGTCGTTGAATAGCCGTATTCAAATGCAAGCACTGCTTCTTCTGACAGTAAAGAGTCATAGACTGCAGTACGAGGCTGATTTTCTTTGATATGGCAAAGTGGAATATAAACAGAACCATCGACTTGGTTATGTAGTTTGGCATGACGGTGCGAGAATGTACCACGCCCTACGTCTTCACCCGTGATACGCACAAGGAAGCCATCGTCAAGCAAAGATGCATAAGCTAAAGTTTCGGCAGCACCCCAATTAAGTGGCATTTCACCTGTTTGCATCTTCACGCGATCTTCGATCACTTTCTGAACTTGACGTTGTAGTACAAAACCTTCTGGTAATGTATTCATTTTCAAACCAAGTTCTTTTAGACGATCGATGCTAAAAGTTGTATCCCAAATATCTGTATATTCATGACCTAAATATGGCGACCAATCTACAAACATTTTTTTGTTTGGTTCACGAACTAAAGCATTGGCAACATGATTACCTGCTTCTAAGTCAGAGCGATAACCTTCAACCATGGCATCAGCACTTGCACGATCAAGCACTTTTTCTTGAACCAATTGATCAGCATACAACGTACGTGTTGTTGCTTTCTTGTTGATCACTTGATACATCAATGGTTGAGTTGCAGATGGTTCATCCGCTTCGTTATGACCACGACGACGGTAGCAGAACAAGTCTAAGATGACATCTTTACGGAAAGTATGACGGAAATCATGTGCAAGCTGAGTTACGAAAATCACAGCTTCAGGATCATCACCATTCACATGGAAAATCGGCGCCTGAATCATCTTCGCAACGTCAGTACAATACTCTGTAGAACGTGTATCACGCGGATCAGAAGTTGTGAAGCCCACTTGGTTATTGATCACGATGTGAACGGTACCGCCCACTGTGTAACCACGTGTTTGTGACATTTGGAAGGTTTCTTGGTTTACACCTTGACCTGCAAATGCAGCATCACCATGTACAATCACTGGAAGAACATCATCGCCGCCAATATCTTTACGACGAACTTGACGTGCACGAACCGAACCTTCAACTACAGGACCAACGATCTCTAAGTGTGATGGGTTAAACGCCAATGCTAAGTGAACTTCGCCACCTGGAGTCATTACGTTTGAAGAGAAACCTTGGTGATACTTAACGTCACCAGAACCTTTTTTATGTAGGCTCTTGCCTTCAAATTCACCAAAAAGATCCGCTGGGTTTTTACCCATGATGTTCACAAGAAGGTTGAGACGACCACGGTGTGGCATACCAATAACAACTTCTTTACAACCGACGCTGCCTGCACGTTGAATGATTTCATTCATCATTGGAATAAAAGACTCACCGCCTTCAACACCAAAACGTTTCGCACCAACGAATTTATTACCAAGATATTTCTCTAAGCCTTCCGCAGCCGTTAAACGCTCGAGGAAACCTTTTTTCTGATCATTGGTGTAATTGAATTTACCGCGAGCACCTTCCAAACGTTGTTGAATCCAACGCTTTTCTTTGGTATCAACAATATGCATGTATTCTGCACCGATTGAAGAGCAGTAAATTGCTTCCATGGATTCAACCATTTCAGACAATGTTGCTTCTGCTTTACCAATCGCGAGATTACCTGTATTAAATACAGTATCTAAATCAGATTTGGTTAAACCGTGTGCAGATAAATCAAGATCTGGAACTTCTTCGCGTTTCGCAAGGCCTAATGGATCAAGTTTGGCTTTTTGATGACCACGGTTGCGATAAGCAGCGATAAGTTGTAATACACCAATTTGACGACGCTCATGTTCTGTACTTACAGTGCTTTGTACAACAGGTTGAACTCGGTTTGAATTACGACCCAAAAGGAGGAATTGCTCGCGCACACTGCCGTGTGGTTGATCACCTTTAGGGTATTTATCGAAATATTCACGCCAATCCTCTGACACTGAGGTTGGAGAAGTTAGGTACTGTTCGTAAAGCTCTTCAATATACGCTGCACTATCAGCGGAAAGTTCAGTGTCAAGACGCAGTGCGTCAGCAACTTCTTGCATTTTTGGACCCATTTCCTATTGCAAAAAATAATACAGGTTGCCTTTTAAGCACACCCATGATTCATAGTATCAAATTGGTAAAATGACACTACTACTCAAGATCATCCAACCTTGAGACATTATCACTACACATCAGGAGTATTCCTTTTGATGTAATAAATGAGCTATGCGCTTTCAATTCAAAGCACATAACTCATCCTTATACTCGATGAAATCGAGCAATTTTTTGCAAACCATTTTAGAAAAATTAACAAAAATATTAACTTTTCTAAATTGACTTTAACCCAAACTATATCCATACAATTGATAAGCATTAGAGCGATATAACATCAGGAATATACTTATTTTTTGCTTCAGGTCGTGGCAGAAATCGTAACATGTTCTCATGTACGAATTGATTTTTTTGACACATACCATCTATAAAGCAGCGAAATACACATTCTTAATTATATTCTAATATACCGCCCTTTTTATAATAGTTGCACCTTTATCGACCAAAGTTAAAGATTTTCTACAATTCTTGCACAAACATTATGCAGAGCGCCTAAAAATAGATCATTCATTTTTCTTATTAATCCAAGTAATTTTTCTTAAGCTCAAAATTTATAAATTTCAACACTCAATAATATTTTTTAAAGACTCGATAATAAGCCTTGCAAGCTCACCAACACAGAAAACCATTTAACAAAAATAAAAAAGGGAGCTTTTAAAAGCCCCCTTTTCACATGTCAGAAAACTGTATTAACCAGCTTGGTCTAACAACATATTACGAATGTGACCAATTGCCTTCGTCGGGTTTAGACCTTTAGGACAAACTGATACACAGTTCATGATCCCTTTACAACGGAACAAAGAAAATGGGTCGTCTAAACGAGCCAAACGCTCTTGTGTTGCCGTATCACGAGAGTCAATGATAAAGCGATATGCATTTAACAATGCAGATGGTCCGAGGAACTTATCAGGGTTCCACCAGAATGATGGGCATGATGTTGAACAACATGCACAAAGAATACATTCATATAGACCATCTAAGTGTTCACGTTCTGCTTGAGACTGTAAACGCTCTTTTGCTGGTGCAGGCTGATTGTTAATCAAGAACGGTTGGATCTTGTCATATTGATCATAGAACTGGTTCATGTCTACAACCAAATCTTTTACCACTGGTAAACCAGGTAAAGGACGGATCACAATCTTCTCTGGTAAATCGTTCAAGTTCCACAAGCACGCTAAACCATTTTTACCATTGATGTTCACACCATCCGAACCACAAATACCTTCACGGCAAGAGCGACGGAATGTTAATGACTCATCTTGCACTTTCAACGCAAGTAACGCATCAAGCAACATACGGTGCTTATCGGTTAACTCAAGTTTGAAAGTTTGCATGTACGGCGCTTTATCCTTATCAGGATCATAGCGGTAGATTTCGAATGTACGAGTGCCTCTACTCATCTTTGTTCTCCCGATTAGAATGTACGTGGCTTAGGTTCAATTGCTTCAACCGTTAATGGGCTGAAACGTACCGGCTTATATTCAAGACGGTTGTCTGATGAATACCATAAAGTATGCTTCATCCACTCATCATCACGGCGACCGTATGAATAAGTTGGGTGATCAGGTGCTAACTCATAGTCAACAACTGTATGCGCACCACGACATTCTTTACGTGCAGCAGCAGAAATTAGAGTCGCCTTCGCAACTTCATACAAGTTTTCAACTTCCAATGCTTCAACACGTGCAGTGTTAAATACTTTAGATTTGTCTTTCAAATGAATGTTACGAACACGTGGTTCAATCGCAAGAATTTCTTTTACACCCTTGTCAAGCAATGCTTGAGTACGGAATACACCTGCGTGATCTTGTACGATGTCACGGATTGCATCAGCAACTTCTTGTGCGTTTTCACCCGTAGTTGAATCATCTAACTTACGAATACGCTTTAATGTATTTTCCAACACATCAGTCGGAAGTGGTTGATAATCATCACCATGATGTTTAGTCACGTAGTCAATGATGTGTTCACCCGCTGCTTTACCAAATACCACAAGGTCAAGCAATGAGTTTGTACCTAAACGGTTTGCACCATGTACTGATACGCAAGAACATTCACCAATCGCATAGAAACCTTTTACTGGTTTCACATAGTCACGTGTACCTTTATAAGAGTACTCTTTCGTATCTTTATCATAGTGAGCAGAGAATTCACCCTCTTCAACACCATGTGGTACAACAACTTGACCATGAATATTCGTAGGAATACCACCCATTTGATAATGGATTGTTGGTACAACTGGAATTGGCTCTTTCGTACAGTCAACGTTTGCGAACTTCTTACCAATCTCGAATACAGATGGAAGACGTTTCATAATCGTCTCAGCACCCAAGTGAGTCATATCTAACAAGATATAATCCGCCTTAGGACCACAACCACGACCTTCTTTAATTTCTTGGTCCATAGAACGTGATACGAAGTCACGTGGCGCCAAGTCTTTTAAAGTTGGAGCATAACGTTCCATGAATGGTTCGCCGTCTTTGTTACGAAGGATACCACCTTCACCACGACAACCTTCAGTTAACAATACGCCTGCGCCCGCAACACCCGTTGGGTGGAATTGCCAGAATTCCATATCTTGTAATGGAATACCTGCACGAGCAGCCATACCAAGACCGTCACCAGTGTTGATATAAGCATTGGTTGATGCACGATAAACACGACCAGCACCACCAGTAGCGAACAATGTTGCTTTCGCTTGGAATACTGCAATGTTACCTGTTTCTTGGTCGATTGCGGTTACACCAAGAACATCACCTGCTTCGTTACGGATTAAGTCTAATGCAATCCATTCAACGTAAAACTGAGTACCCATTTTTACGTTACTTTGATACAAAGTATGAAGTAATGCATGACCTGTACGGTCAGCAGCAGCACAAGCACGTGGAACTGCTTTTTCACCATAGTTTGCTGAGTGACCACCAAATGGACGCTGATAGATCGTACCATCTTCATTACGGTCAAACGGCATACCTAAGTGTTCAAGCTCATACACAACTTTTGGCGCTTCACGTGTCATGAACTCGATTGCGTCCTGATCGCCTAACCAATCCGAACCTTTAACCGTGTCATAGAAGTGATAATGCCAGTTATCTTCTTGCATGTTACCTAACGATGCACCAATACCGCCTTGAGCAGCAACAGTATGCGAACGTGTCGGAAATACTTTGGTCAATACTGCAACTTTTAAACCAGCTTGAGCAAGTTGGTAAGAAGCACGCATACCAGAACCACCACCACCAACAATAACTGCATCGAAAGTGAGGTTTTGAATATTTGAATAATCTTCTTTAGGGTTAATTGCGCCCATGATCTCTTCCTATCAATTTGCCCAGAAAATCTGGATACCCCAGATTGCGTACACGAACACTGAAATAATGACAGCTGTAGTGAGTACAAGGCGTAAACCTGAAGCCGAAGGACCCATTTGACGAGTCGTTACATAATCAGTAAAGACTTGCCACATACCAATCCAAGCATGAGCAACGAGTGACAATACTGCCAATAAAGAGAAAATCTTCATTGGTAGAGTCAACATAAAGCCAGCCCACTGTTCGTAACCGAATCCGCTATTACACAAGATCCAACCGAACATCACCACAGTGTAAGCAGCCAAAACTACAGCACTGACACGCTGGATATACCAATCGCGAGAACCTGAACCTGTTAAACCTGTAGCACTTTTCATCAGAACATAATCCATACAAATGCCGCGAGAATACCGATCGCAGACAAGATCAATGAAATAGTAGCTGCAATACGACCGCTTTGAAGTTCCTCAGCAAAACCAAGATCAGCAAGTAAATGCTTTACCCCAGCAATGAAGTGAAAAATTAAGCCAGCTACAAATACCCATACGATGAAACGTACACAGATATTTCCGAAAACGACATTTTTAACGTAGTCAAATCCTTCTGGTGAAGATAAAGATTTATCCAAAATCCATAAAAGAACAGCGACTAATAAGAAAACGATTACACCTGATAAACGGTGTAGAATTGATGCAATAGCCACGGGTGAGCGTAAATTTACCGCTAACACCTGACCCATGGACAAATTGACAGGTCTGTTGCTTTTCACAGCGGGCATCCTGTAGGTAGAAACTCCATCCGGAGTTTGTTTGAATTAATTCAAAGGAAAGCTGGCATAGTCAGGCAAGCATAATGCACGCCTAACCTATATAACGACAACGAATTATAAAACGTGAAATATCAAAATACAAACAATCAGTTTTCGCTTTAGTCGAAAATGCAATGAAATAAGAATCATTCACATTTAATACGTATGTAAGCTGCGCTTGAAACCGCAATAAAACCCAATATATTACTGTTATATAAAAATAAAATATGCGTTATTATTTTTTAGTTTACTTAATTTTTTGTCAAAATTATTTCTAATATATTTCAATAACACTCCGCTTAATGTCTAAAAATTAATCAAAAACTACAAACTTAAATATAGGCGAAAATAATACCCCTCATTTATATATTAAATATCAGGGATCAATAATCTGTTTCCTCATACCAGATACTCATAAAAAATAAGCTATTTTTTATACAATTAATCGCACCATAATGAATCAATTATGACTCGATATATAAAACTTTTAATCTATTTTTTAATGGATAGTTAATTCTAAACCCTGAGATATATAGGCTTTTGAATTGTGGTAAGTATTTATTTTTTAAGCACCAAAATATAACTCGAATAAAAATTTACTTACAATTGTACTGGTGCTTCATTTTTTTTATGCACCTCAAACCTGATTTGACATATTATACTCGACCGATGCTGTGATTTTACTCAATTTTTTCTTTGATACTGAATGACTAATTGACTGCAATAACGTTATTTTTTATCCCTAAGTATAATTGACAAAATTTTAGTAGCCACTAATCTTATAGCAAATTTTGACACCGTCTGATTCGCACATGACAAGATTAGGATTTCGAGTCAGATAATCATTCACCAGGACAGGAGATCTATTGAATGTCTGCAGCAACTGGCAAAAAAGCCGTATTACAGCTTGATGGCAAAGAAATTGAATTACCAATTTACAGCGGCACATTGGGCCCAGATGTAATTGACGTTAAAGATGTATTAGCATCTGGTCATTTTACTTTCGATCCTGGTTTTATGGCGACAGCTGCTTGCGAATCTAAGATCACATTCATTGATGGTGACAAAGGTGTGTTATTACACCGTGGCTATCCGATTGATCAATTAGCGACTCAAGCAGACTATTTAGAAACTTGCTACTTATTATTAAATGGCGAGCTTCCAAATGCTGAACAGAAAGCAGAATTTGATGCTAAAGTTCGCAACCACACTATGGTTCATGACCAAGTAAGCCGTTTCTTCAATGGTTTCCGTCGTGATGCTCACCCTATGGCAATCATGGTTGGTGTAGTAGGTGCATTATCTGCGTTTTATCACAACGGTTTAGACATCGAAGATGTTAACCATCGTGAAATTACTGCAATTCGCTTAATCGCGAAAATCCCTACGCTTGCAGCGTGGAGCTATAAGTACACTGTAGGTCAACCATTCATTTACCCACGTAATGACTTAGGTTATGCAGAAAACTTCTTGCACATGATGTTTGCAACTCCTGCTGATCGTGACTACAAAGTAAATCCTGTTCTTGCACGTGCAATGGATCGTATCTTTACGCTTCATGCTGACCACGAGCAAAATGCATCTACGTCTACAGTTCGTCTTGCTGGTTCTACTGGTGCGAACCCGTATGCATGTATCTCTGCTGGTATCTCTGCACTTTGGGGACCTGCTCACGGTGGTGCAAACGAAGCTGTACTTAAAATGTTAGATGAAATTGGTAGCGTAGAAAACGTTGCTGAATTCATGGAAAAAGTGAAGAGCAAAGAAGTTAAACTCATGGGCTTCGGTCACCGTGTTTACAAAAACTTCGATCCACGTGCGAAAGTCATGAAACAAACTTGTGACGAAGTACTTGAAGCTTTAGGTATCCAAGATCCACAACTTGCTCTTGCAATGGAACTTGAAAGAATTGCGCTTTCTGATGAATACTTCATCAAGCGTAACTTGTATCCAAACGTAGACTTCTATTCAGGTATCATCTTAAAAGCGATTGGTATCCCAACAGAAATGTTTACTGTAATCTTCGCACTTGCACGTACAGTTGGTTGGATCAGCCACTGGTTAGAAATGCACAGCGGTCCTTACAAGATTGGTCGTCCACGTCAGCTTTACACAGGCTCGACTCAACGCGACATCAAACGTTAATTTTATTTTTAAAATTAATGTTAAAAAAGCTGCCAAATGGCAGCTTTTTTATTAGAAACAGTATTCATCAAAATAAATTAACGCCCCCAATCTATATCTTTTGCATATGGTTCGACCATTTTAATACGTTTCACATTTTCTTTTTCAATTTGAGTCAAACGCGCATCTACATTTAGATAACATGGCATATACCAATCATATTGTGAGAAAGTGATCGCCCATTTTTTATTTTGAAAAGCATATCCATGACGTGCGTAAATTTCATTGCGCATATATTGCAACTGACCTAAGGGCACTTGTAAATCCGCATCTTTTAACAAACGCAGAGAAGCATCAGGAAATTCCCCTTGCTCTTTTGCATATTTACATTGCTGTGCATTTAAACTAAAAAATTTAGGTTTTACCTTTTGAGTTGCAGACGACCATTGCGCTTCAATCGGTGAAGTATTCCCCTTATAATTCAATACGAATCGACTGACATCCACACCCTGCCCAACTTCATTTAAGGTTAATGTATAATTTGAATCTGTTTGCTTTATTTTCCCTTTAAAATTTAGTTGCTTACCACTCAAAACACTATAGCCAGTAACCTCATTACCTTTTTGCTGCATAAACAAAGAAATTTTTTGTTCATCGTTATATAACCCTGTCCATGAAGGTGCTATTTGAGGGGGTTGTGCTAAAGTCAGCGTAGTGCTTGATAAAATAGCAATCGCAATTAATAATTGTTTAGGCTTATTCATTTTAATGTTCTCATCTAAAAAAACTATTTCAATTATTTTGCTTGCACAGCATATCAGTGATCAATATTTATGTGGAAAATACTCAACCAATTCTCTCAATTGATCATCATATTAGTTTTCGGCTATCTATCTTGGTTAATGCTTAAAATCTGTCTGAATTATTTCCCTTGGTTAGATAGCACCAATTTTTTAGTTCTTAAGCAAGATGTCGTGCACACTCAGCCTTGGCGCTTTGCATTTCAGACTCATGTTATTACTAGCAGCTTGGTATTATTGGCAGGTTTTACCCAATTCTCACATTCAATTCGTAACAACACACCACATTTACATCGCTGTGCGGGCTGGCTTTATATTATTGCAACACTTGGAGCTGCCTTGCCTAGCGGCTTCATTCTTGCAATCTCAGCAAATGGAGGTCTAAGTACTCAAATCTGCTTTGTCATTCTTGGATTATTATGGGGAACAAGTACCCTATTTGCACTTTATTATGCTTTTCAAAAAAAATGGATTGCACATCGTAACTGGATGATTCGAAGTTTTGCTTTAGCCTTATCGGCATTAAGCTTAAGAACATGGAAACTTGCACTTTACCAAATTCAACCCTATTGGGATTGGCTTACACCAATCCACATTTATCAGCTTGAAGCATGGTTAGGTTGGACAATAAATGTATTAATTGCTGAAATAGTTATTTATTGGCTAACTTTTCGTAAAAAAGCTTTAGATCTCATCATCTTCTAACGCGCGTAACAAGGTTGCACTGATACCATCTGCACGTAACCATGCCAATTCATAACTCGCCTTAGCCAAAGCCAGCACACGACGCTCAAACTCATTCCAAATTGGTTTAACCTGTGAATCTGTAATACCAAGCCCACTATCATATGCCAAATGCTTATTCTTCTCGCAAATTTTCAAAGCATGATACAACTTCCGCCCTGTAGTTGCTGTCTCTAAGACACGAATATGTTTACTGTGAATAAAACCTTCAATATGTTGAAGATTCGCATGAGGTAGCAAAGGCACTAATATTTGATTCAATTGTGCATCCAATCGCCTCCAAACCATAAGTCTTTGCTCAGGCGTATAGGTATTCCACTGAATCACTTCATGATTAAAACGTCGACAACCACGACAAACCAGATCACCAAATACCGTTGAGCAACGTCCTGCACAGGGGGTCAATGATGGAATTCGACGATCGTTACTCAAAACCAACTCCTTTAAAACCATATTTGTTTTATGGCTTTCTCGCTTATTTTCAGATTTCGCGCTAAAATGTGCGCCTTATTTTTCTATCTTAATACATTTGGAGTTATCCATGAACGCTACTGTAGAACAGCTTGCACCTGTAGAACAGCAAGCGACCAATAATTGGGTTGTTGCGGCACTATATCAATTTAAAGAAGTTTCAGATGCAGCAGACCTGCAACAACGTCTTTTGAACTTAGTGAAGAGCATCAATTTATGTGGAACTCTGATTGTAGCGTCTGAAGGAATTAATGGAACTGTTGCTGGCGACCGTGCCGCGATTGATACCGTTCATCAATTCCTTTTAAACGAAGGATTTAATGCAATGGAATATAAAGAGTCTGAAAGCTCTGAAAAACCATTCCGTAAAATGAAAATTAAACTTAAAAATGAAATTGTCACTTTAGGTGTCGAAGTTAAGCCACGTGATTTAGTGGGCCACTATCTTGATCCTCAAGAATGGAATGATCTGATTAGTCGTGATGACGTGATCCTGATCGACACTCGCAATGACTATGAATACAAAGCTGGTACATTTAAAGGTGCGATTGATCCGAAAACTGAAAGTTTCCGTGAATTTCCTGAATATGTAAAACAAAACCTTGAACAACATAAAGATAAAAAAATTGCGATGTTCTGTACGGGCGGTATTCGTTGCGAGAAATCAACTTCTCTACTTCTACAAGAAGGCTTTAATGAAGTTTACCATCTTAAAGGCGGTATTTTAAAATATCTAGAAGAAACCCCTGCCGAAGAAAGTATGTGGGAAGGTGAATGCTTCGTATTTGATGGTCGTACGGCGGTGACTCACGGCGTTGAAGAAGGTGAAAATATTAAGTGTCACGCTTGTGGATGGCCACTTACTAAGGTTGAAGCTGAATTACCAAGCTATGAACACGGCGTGTCTTGTGTTTACTGTATTGATAAAACTACGGATAAACAAAAAGCTGGCTTCCGTATGCGTCAGTCACAAATTGCAGCGGCAAAACGCAAACGCCTATAAATAAGTATAAAGATTTAATAAAAAGCCTTAGCTCAAACTAAGGCTTTTTTTATTTTAATCATCAAGATTATTAACCAATACATCATTGAGAGTTATTTAGACAACCTTTATTCTAAACCTTAACTCACAAATCACATTTAGGCGCTATGGGACTGGAAGACTGGGTATTATCCATCATGGAGAAACTAGGATACTTAGGTATCGCATTTTTAATGTTTCTTGATAATATTTTCCCACCGATTCCATCCGAAATCATTATGCCATCCGCAGGCTATACTGCGGCAAAAGGTGAACTGACTTTAATCGGAGTGATTATTGCTGGTAGTATCGGCTCACTTCTAGCCGCGGCATTACTGTATTGGATTGGTAGAAAGATTCCGCAACACCACCTTTTTACTCTTGTCGAACGCTACGGAAAATACCTCCGTATTAGTGTTGCTGATCTTGAAAAATCATTGGTTTGGTTTGAAAAATATGGGCATAGGATCGTTTTTTTTGGTCGTATGGTACCTGCAGTTCGCTCTTTAATTAGTATCCCAGCAGGTATGAGCAAAATGCCTTTTAGTAAATTCATGGCTTACAGTGCTGCAGGTACAATCCTTTGGACCACGCTACTTGCCTATGTTGGTTATCATTTTAGTGAAAATCCAGCATTGATGAGTGCTATTACACAACGTATTGGCACTATTATTTTAGCTATTGCAATAGCATACGTACTTTGGTTCCTAATCAAGAAATTCTATTTATCAAAAAATAGTAGATGACATTTTCAACTCTATTTAAATGAATACTGAGGTTCAAATAATGCAACATGATTTTTGGCATGACAAATGGCAAAACAATAATATTGGTTTTCATCAAGACCAACCTCACGCCCTACTAACCCAATATTTTAGATCATTAGATTTAAAGCCTCATGCTCATATTTTTGTTCCACTTTGTGGTAAAAGTTTAGATATAAGCTGGCTAATAAATCAGGGTTATCAAATAGTTGGTATTGATCTTAGCCCTATTGCAATCCAAGATCTTATTTCAAATTTAGGATTGAGCTTTAAAGAGGCACAATCAGGTGAATTGACTCACTATCAACATCCTCAAATTGAATTATTCGTTGGTGATTTTTTCCAGTTAACAGCACAACAACTTGGTGATGTAGATGCTGTTTATGATCGAGCTGCTCTAATCGCTCTTCCACCACAAATGCGAAGCCAATACACACAACATTTGTTAGACATTACAAAACAAGCACCTCAGCTATTAATTAGCCTGGAATATGATCAGAACTTACTTAAAGGACCACCATTCTCCGTTCCTAAAGATGAATTAACAAAGCATTACGCAGAACATTACAATTTTGAGTTATTAGCAACTGTAACAGAAAATCTTAGAAATAAAGCCACAGCCAATGAAAGTATTTGGCATCTCAGACGTAAGGAAAAATAAATTCATAAATGATCTAGACAGAACATTAGCTCTGGAGAATGATGATATTCTCCCAGAGTGTTTATCAGTTCAAGTAAGCTAAACTTATCCAATAAAACATATTCGATTAATGAATTAACTTATTTCCGAAAGTAGATTAACTCAAAGTTCTACACCAATCTTGGCTTGATTGCATCTCTGAACGCAGCCAATCTCTAAATAATATTTTACGAATATCACTCTCAAAAGGTTGAGCTGATAATAAAACATATGATGAACCATCTTGATAAACTGGACTTAATATATTGAACATTTTGTATTTAATTTCTTTTTCAACAGTATAAGCAGAAACTATAGTTGCACCTAAACCAGCTAAACATGCCTCTATACATAAATAAAAATGCTCCAATGTAAATTTTTTACAATTCTGAAACTGCTCAGGATATTGATTTTTAAATTGTTGCCAAAGCTTCGGTCTTGATGTAGAAACAAACATTTTTTGATTATTTTCTATATTATTTTTAGCAATTACACAGAGCATTTGCTCTTCTGCTATTTTCTCACTAAAAACCTCTCCTCCCCAATCAAAATCATTTCGTCTTAATGCCAAATCTATATCTTGCGTAGTAAAATCGACACGTCCTCCACCCGTTAATAAAATCACATCAAACTCTGGATAAAGTTGCTTAAAGTGAGCTAAACGAGGAATCAACCACTTCATCGCCAAAGTTGATTCACACGATAAAATAAGGTTCTGATCCTTTTTGTTATATTGTCTGATTTGTAATAAGCATTGTTCTATTTGTTGAAATATTTGCTGACAACAATCAAATAATTGTTTCCCGTCAGACGTTAATGCAAGTTTTCGATTTTCTCGAATAAATAAAACCAATCCCAAACTTTCTTCCAAATTTTTAAGTTGCTTACTCACTGCACTTTGGGTAACAAATAAATTTTCCGCAGCAACCGTCACACTCTCATAAAGCGCCACATAATAAAAAAACTTAAGTGAATTCAAAGGTAATCGCTCAATCATTCCAAAAACTCATACATAACAGGAATTAAATTCAATTTTAAATATAGCAAGAATATGAAAAATATAAAAAATATTTAAATATGCAATTCAGGAATAGATGAGTGAATGAAATTATTACTGTGGGCTTAATCACTTTACTTGCAGTCATTAGCCCTGGCGCTGACTTTGCTATTGTCACACGAAATAGTTATCTCTATGGTCGCAATTTGGGGATGTGTACCGCCTATGGCATTGCGATGGGTGTTTGGGTCCACATCATTTATAGCTTAATTGGACTGACTTTATTGCAACACTCACTTCCCAACTTAATTCAACTTATTCAATATATTGGTGCAAGCTATTTAATCTATATTGGCTATCGAACCTTTACTCAAACCCCAATTTTGCTTGATGAAAATAGCAATCGGATGACACGCTGGCACGCTATTAAATATGGATTTTTCACCAATAGCCTTAATCCAAAAACCACACTTTTTGTTATGAGTATTTATTCGCAACTCTTAATAACCAGTAGCAACAGTCTACACAAATTAATCGCATATGGATTTTTTATCTCTAGCAGCCATTTAGCTTGGTTTTGTTTAGTAGCAATTTTTTGCTCCACACCTATCATTCGAAATAAAATTCTTACTCAACAAGTCAGAATCAATCGAATGATTGGCTGCATTTTAATTATCTTAGGGTTTAGCTTATTTTTAACTCAACTCTAATTCATCATCACCAAGTTATCATCATAAAAAAACGTCCTCTAAGGACGTTTTAATACTTAAATTTCTACTACAACATCTTTCAAAGTGAAATTATTTTGAGATCAACAAACTCATTAAGCTGGTGTGTGGTACATGAGATAAATTTCGTTCAAATTATCAGGAATTTCTTCCGCTAATTCATCCATCAATTGACCATTCCGGCGGAAAGACTCCATTTGAGGATCTTCTTCATCAATGCCACTAAACACCATAATTGGTAAAGTTAAATCAACCAATTGTTCTTCAAACTCTGGAGCAAACCATGCCTCTTCATTTAAGAACATTGCATCAACAAAACCAACACTCCAATCACCTAGACTTGAATCAACATCTGCTTCTTCAATTTCAAAAGGGAATTCAATTCCGTTTTCATTGGCTAAATCTTGGCGAATAGACTCTAACCAAGCTTTGATTTGTTCAATGATTTCACTAGGAACTTTCTTTTGATTACTCTCAAAAAGCTCATCCAACCAACGATCAAATTTTGGACCAACCGCGATAGCACACAAAAAGCCATGAGTCGCTGCAAAATCTAAACCGTGCTCATTTTGATCACCGTCAAGAAAATTACTCAATAAGTCTAAATCTAATGTGCTCATTTTATGATCCAAATTTTAAATACATCGGCAACAGCATAACATTTTCAAACATAAAGTCTTAGCAATTTTACTTCGCTTTAGTCATCCAAATCATCGTCGTCGAAATCATAATCGAAATCTTTTAATTCTCGTTCTAAACGGCGTTGAGCGAGTAGATCATCAATCAAACGGCGCTTTTCTAATGATTCTTTGGCACTGATTTTGCCTGATGACTCATCAAAACCAACATCATCCTCACCGTAGTTATCATCATCTAATTCGAAATCTGTAGAAGACACTAACAGTACCTCTAAATGAAAAAATATAAATGGGTCTAGCCGCTATTTATCGGTCTTATTAAACCTTGTCAAGTTTTATTTGATTTTTTCACTATAAAATGATGTTTTGTACTTTTTTTCATCGTTTTTTTTGTGTATTTATATTCTAACAATTGTACAAATGAAAAAATTCTTGAATAGGAATTCTCTGCTTGAAAAATTATGACACACCCCCATATTTAAGAAACTACAGTTCAATCCAACCTATTTTTTATTTAAAGCTAACGGATCAAATCCAAAACATTCCTCGTGAATTGTGCTATCATGCACGGTTTTTCACCGCCACAGATTCAACAAAAGAGTAAGCAAAGATGAGCGATATGAATTCCCCTACTTCGCAAGTAGCGGCTCTGATTAGCCGAGGCAAAGAACAAGGTTACTTAACTTACGCTGAGGTTAACGATCATCTACCAGACTCAATTACGGAAAGTGAGCAGATTGAAGACATCATCCAGATGCTTCAAGACGTTGGTATTCCAGTGCATGAACGTGCACCAGAAACTGATGACACCATGTTTGGTGAATCTACTGAAGCTGCGGACGAAGTCGCTGAAGAAGAAGCTGCTGCCGTATTAGCATCGGTTGAAAGTGAGCCTGGTCGTACCACTGACCCTGTACGTATGTATATGCGTGAAATGGGGACAGTTGAACTTTTAACACGTGAAGGCGAAATTAGCATTGCAAAACGTATCGAAGAAGGTATTCGTGACGTTTTACATTCAATTGCTTATTGGCCAAATGCTGTTGAAGTCGTTTTACAAGAATATAATGACTTTTTAACAGGTGAGCGTCGTCTTGCCGATATTCTTTCTGGCTACTTAGACCCAGAAACTGATGATGACATTCCAGAAGTACTGGAAGAAGAAGCAGAACTTGAAGAAGCTGAAAGCGCTTCACCTGCGACAAAAGATGTAAAACTTGATGATGATGACGAAGACGAAGAATCTGAAGGTGATGATGATTCTGAAGGTGAATCTGGACCTGACCCTGAAATTGCTAAAATTCGTTTTTCTGAACTAGAAGCTGCTTGGAATGATACAAAAGCAATTGTAGCAAAACATGGTCGCAATAGTGACGAAGCAAAAGCTGCACTAGAAGCTTTAGCTGCAGTCTTTATGATGTTCAAATTCACACCACGTTTATTTGATATCATTTCAGAAATGATTCGCGGCACACATGAACAAATTCGTACCAATGAACGTGAAATCATGCGTTATGCAGTGCGTCGTGGTCGTATGGATCGTAATCAATTCCGTACAACGTTCCCTGAACAAGAGTCAAATCCAGCTTGGTTAGATGAACAAATCGCGAAAGCCCCTGCTGAAACCAAAGCACATTTAGAAAAAGTGCGCCCTGACGTATTGGCATTCCAGCAGAAGATTGCCGATATTGAGAAAGACCTTGGTTTGAACGTAAAAGATATCAAAGATATCTCTAAACGTATGGCAGTTGGTGAAGCGAAAGCACGTCGTGCCAAGAAAGAAATGGTTGAAGCAAACTTACGTTTGGTTATTTCGATTGCGAAGAAATACACCAACCGTGGCTTACAGTTCCTTGATTTGATTCAAGAAGGTAACATTGGTTTGATGAAGGCTGTAGACAAGTTTGAATATCGTCGTGGTTATAAATTCTCGACGTATGCAACTTGGTGGATTCGTCAGGCGATTACTCGTTCAATTGCCGATCAAGCGCGTACTATTCGTATTCCAGTCCACATGATTGAAACGATTAACAAGATCAATCGTGTATCACGTCAACTTCTTCAAGAAATGGGACGTGAACCGACACCTGAAGAATTAGGTGAACGTCTTGAAATGGACGAGGTTAAAGTTCGTAAAGTACTTAAAATCGCAAAAGAACCGATTTCGATGGAAACACCGATCGGTGATGATGAAGATTCGCATCTTGGTGACTTCATTGAGGATTCAAACATCACATCTCCAGTCGATGCTGCGACCTCAGAAGGTTTAAAAGAAGCGACACGTGAAGTGCTTGAAAACTTAACAGAACGTGAAGCTAAAGTATTAAAAATGCGTTTTGGTATCGATATGCCAACTGACCATACTTTAGAAGAAGTGGGTAAACAGTTTGACGTAACACGTGAACGTATCCGTCAGATTGAAGCGAAAGCGTTACGTAAACTTCGCCACCCTTCTCGCTCTGAACATTTACGTTCATTCTTGGAAAATGACTGATTGATGGGAAGTTTTGAGTGATGGCGTAAGCTCTTAATCGAGACTTGAAATTAAACACTCTATCCCCATCTAGTTATTAGATCATAAGCGCCTGCACTGATGCAGGCGTTTCAAATTAAAGAGGTTGCTCATGTTAGACCGCACTCCTTCTCGTGAATTGCAAGAACATCTTTGGGTTTTCCCGATGGACTATCCAATCAAATTGATTGGTAATGCAGGGGATGAACTTCGAGTGGCTGTTGTTGATATTTTGCAGAAGCACTTCCCTGAATTCGATGGTGGTACAGTAAAAGTACAACCTTCACGTACAGGTAAATACCATTCTTTGACTGCACAATTACGCTTCGAAGAATTAGAACAAGTTCATGCGCTATATGCTGATCTTGCAGCCTGTCCTTTAATTAAGACAGCGCTTTAAATAAGAAATCCAAAATACGAAAGTGTTTTGGATTTTTTGTGAGAATAATAATGCAAAACATTGATGATGAATTCTATGAACGAGCTGATCAGCATATACAATTGTCTAATCAGCAGATAACAGAAGCAATCGGACGAGGAAAAGTCAGCGCTTCCATGCTTTACGCAACATCACGCTTCAATGCTTGGGTAAGTGCAACTGGATGGAATACTGGTGAAGAATTAGGGAATGCTAAAGAAGAAACAATAGAATATTTCCTAACCGAATATAGAAAAATGCTTGAAGAAAATCTTGATGATTATATTGAAAATTTTGAAGAATATATGTTTATTCCTCCAGAATCAGAGATAATCAACGAATAAGAAATATTAAATGCCATATGAAATTTTTTAAACGTATACCTTTTATCTGCTTAGCCCTCATTTGGAGTTTTGCTTGTTTTTATGCAGGTTCTTTCAGTACATACGTTCATCAAAATTTATGTTATAGCGAAACACTATCTATCTTAGGTGAAAATTCTATAAAAATAGCAAATTCAGGTGAGCCAATAATATTTATAAAATGGGCTAAGTTTATTAATGACCTCCCCATTGCTGGATATGAATCAAACTGTGCAGAAATACTTGAGCATGTAAAGCAAGGTGTTAAAAATGAATTCTAAACCCTCCTTAATCGTTCGTTGTTTCAATGATCTACAAGACTACACAACTCGTTTTGAAGCAATGAAAGACTTCACAACTAATCGTGATGAAACCACACCCGATGAAGTTTGGTTATTACAACATCAAGATGTTTTGACACAAGGGCAAGCAGGCAAAGCTGAACATATTCTTACACACAGCAGCCTTCCAGTTGTCCATACTGATCGCGGGGGACAGGTCACTTGGCATGGTAAGGGTCAACTCGTTGCTTATTTCCTATTAGATTTAAACCGTTTGAAATGGCATGTCCGAACTCTAGTCAGCTTTGCTGAACAAGCCATGATTGAGTTGCTGAAACAATACAATATTGAGGCTTACGCTAAGCCTGATGCACCAGGTGTCTATGTTGATGGTCGTAAAATCGGATCTTTAGGTTTTAAAATTCGCCGTGGTCGTAGTTACCACGGTTTGGCCTTAAATATTGATTGTGATTTAACAGGCTTTCAAACCATTAATCCTTGTGGATACGCAGGTTTAGAAATGGTACGCTTGCAAGACTTGCTTAAAGATTACCCAAGCTTTGAGCAACTTTGTCATGATTTTATTAGCTATTTACAAAATACGAATTTCTTTCATGACCTTGTAGTCAAATCTGAATAAACTACTTTTAAATTCCAAAGAAATAAATTAGAGTAATTACTCTAAATTTGCTTTTGCATAATTTTAACAAGGGATACGCGAGTGATTTCGACCAAAGCAGTGAAGCCCACTTTGCAATTTGCCTACGTAAAACTCATGATGGATGTCGTCGGTCGTGGTTTAGTAATGGCAAGCCAAGTGGATGACGAAGTACAACAGGAAGTCTCTAAATTTCCAGTTGGCTTTATACTTTCAATGAATGTTTTTCCAAATGGTCCTGCATTTATTGCACGAGTGACCGAAGAAAAACAATTGGAGCTTTTACCTAATTATAAAGGCAAACCAGATTTAACAATTACTTTTAAACATTTAACACATGCTTTCCTTGTATTTTCTTTCCAAGAAAGTACTGCTCAAGCATTTGCTAACGACCGTATGATCGCTGATGGTGATGTTTCAAGTGCTATTCGATTAGTTCGTTGTTTAAATAAAATGGAAGCGTTAATTCTACCTAAATTGATTGCATCACTTGCTGTAAAACGTTATCCAGCTGAATTAACATTCAAAGAAAAATTCACTGGCGCAAAAAATATCTACCTCAAAGTCGCACAATCATATTTCAAACGGAGCGCATAACATGGCTAAGCCTTATTACGAATTTTTCTGTCCTGTAAAAGTAATTGCTGGTAACGCTGCGTTAGAGCACATCCCTTTTGAACTTGCAACTCTAGGTGCAAAACGCCCAATGATCATTACCGATAAAGGCGTACGTGCAAATGGTCTACTCAGCCCAATTGAAGCTGCTTTTAGCACAACAGATGCTGTAATTGGTGCAATTTTTGATGATGTTCCACCCGATTCAAGCTTAGAAGTAGTACGTGCAGCAGCACAATTGTATCGTGAAAAAAAATGTGATGCGATTATTGCGATCGGTGGTGGTTCGGTTATTGATACATCGAAAGCAACTAATATTTTAGTTTCAGAAGGTGGCGATGATTTATTGCAATACTCAGGTGCGCATAACCTACCAAAACCATTAAAACCATTCTTCGTCATTCCAACAACGTCTGGTACAGGTTCTGAAGCAACTATGGTTGCTGTTGTTTCTGATACGCAAAAAAACGTCAAACTTGCATTTGCTTCTTACTACCTCATGCCACATGCTGCAATTCTTGATCCGCGCATGACACAAACATTGCCACCACACCTAACTGCAATGACAGGTATGGATGCACTAACTCACTGTGTTGAAGCTTATACATGCTTAGCAGCGAATCCTTTAAGTGATGCTTATGCAAGTGCTGGTATCAAGAAAATTAGTGAAAACTTATTCAAAGTTTTAGACAACCCAAGTGATGCACAAGGTCGTTTAGAGCTTGCTCAAGCATCAACTATGGCGGGAATCGCATTCTCTAATTCAATGGTAGGTTTAGTACACTCACTTGGTCACGCCTTAGGCGCAGTTGCTCACCTACCCCATGGTCTTTGCATGAACTTATTCTTGCCATATGTGCTTGAATACAATAAAGAAGTTAATGGTGCTAAGATTGGTGAATTATTGCTTCCACTTGCAGGTGCAGATATTTATGCACAGACACCTGCCAATCTGCGAGCAGAAAAAGCCATTGCAACTATTTTAACTATGCGTGATCGTTTATTCACGCTTACTAAACTTCCACGCACTTTACGTGAAACGGGTAAAGTGACAGAAGCGCAGTTAGACGAAGTTGCTGAAAAAGCGCTAAATGATGGTTCAATCATTTACAACCCAAAAGAAGCAAATTTAGAAGATCTTCGTGCAATTTTGCAAAAAGCATGGTAATTCATTAAGTTAAATAAATAATTTAACTTTCAAAGCCCCGATATCAACCTGTTATCGGGGTTTTGCTATTTTAAGTGAATCTTTATTCATCTATTTCTTTGGCGAATTGGCAAAAAAATTGCTAAAAGAAGCATAAAAGTACTGACAATTTATAATAATTTACGATAAATTGGCGCACTTCTTTTTTTTGTAGCGGGGGTCGTTTTTGTCTCAAATGACCCTTAAAACCATAGCTGATCTTTGATCAACGATTATGAGGATAACGCCGTTGACAAATATTTCTGGGACTCCATCGGTAGCTAAACTGCAAAAAACGCTAGGTCTCTGGCACATTATCATTATTGGTTTGGCTTATATTCAACCGATGACCTTGTTTGACACCTTCGGTCTGGTATCAGAAGAAAGTCATCACCATGTTCCTACCTCTTACATTGTGGCATTGATTGCGATTTTGTTTACATCGCTAAGCTATGGGCACATGATTCGCCGTTATCCATCTTCTGGATCGGCTTATACTTACGCTCAAAAATCAATCCATCCAAATGTTGGCTTTATGGTGGGGTGGTCTTCTTGGCTCGATTATTTACTATCACCGATGGTCAATATCATCTTGGCGGGAATCTATCTCGATGCCTTATTTCCAAATGTAAATCATTGGATTTGGGTGATTGTATTAACAGCCTTTATGACTGGCGTTAATTTACGTGGTGCTCGTTTTGTTGCAAACTTTAATAGTCTGATTGTTTTAGTTCAACTGATCGTCATCGGTGTATTCACCTATTTAGTTTATAACAAACTACAAATGGGGTATAACGCAGAAGGTCCGATTACTGCAGAAACACGCTATCAACTTTGGAGCTTACAACCGTTTTGGAATGAGCTAACCTCTATTGGTGCGTTAATTACAGGTGCGACTTTACTGTGCTTTTCATTTACAGGTTTTGACTCACTAAGCTCTCTAGCAGAAGAAACTAAAGATACTGAAAAGACCTTACCAAAAGCGATTTTCTTGACTGCATTATTCGCAGGTGTAATTTTTATTATTAGCACCTACTTTATGCAAATTTACTTTCCAAATGATCCAAAAAGTTACTTCCAAGATGTCGCAGCAACGCAGCCAGATATTTTATTATTGGTGGGTGGTTCGCTGTTCCAGTCTTACGTTTTAGCGTTTGCAATTGTGACTGTCATGGCATCTGGTATTTCAGCTCATGCTGGCGTATCTCGTTTAATGTATGTAATGGGTCGTGATGGTGTCATCAACAAGAAAATCTTCGGCCATATTAGTCATAAAACATATACCCCATCTTATAATATTATCATTGTAGGATTGGTCGCATTAAGCGCTGGTTTTATGAGTTTGGATGTTGTGATTTCAATGATCAGCTTTGGTGCTTTGATTGCATTTACTTTTGTGAATCTCTCAGTAATTTCTCGCTATGCATTACGTGATGGTCGCACTAAGAATTTCAAAGATATTTTAAACTTTGTCATCATTCCTCTTTGTGGCTTCCTCAGTGTCTTCGCTATGTGGCTGGAAATTGAAGATACAGCATTAAAATACGGTTTATGGTGGGCAATGTTTGGTGTTTTATATTTAGGCTATAAAACCAAAGGCTTTAAATATAATGCACCTCAACACAATGAACACGAATAAAATCATCTAAATTTAAAAAGGCGCTAAATGCGCCTTTTTATTAACTCAAAAACTTAGCTATACAGTTTTTCAACAATTGATTTAACACGTTCCGCATACAGCTTCGCTGTTTCTAAGTCCCCTGTAGGAATCTCATCTACACTCGCATCAGAAGGTGATTGAACCAGTAAACCAACTGAACCACCTAAATTATTCACATCTTCGCGTTTTGCAGCTTTGGTATTGGCTGGAAGTAAACCTAAACTCACCCAAATACCACCATGCTGAGAAGCTAAGGTTTGTAATTGAATCAACGTCACTTGTTTATCACCATTTAAACTCGCACTGTTTGTAAAGCCTGCAAACACTTTATCTTGCCAACCACGCGTGAACCATACCTTTGAGGAAGCATCAGCAAATTTCTTAAATTGCCAAGGTGCTGTTCCCATATATGTTGGCGCGCCAAATACAATCGCTTGGGCATCATTTAATGTTTGCCAATCTTGCTCTGTAATTTCACCGTTCTGATCGATCTCAATTAATGTAGCATCAATCGGTTGTGCAAAAGTTTGTGCAATTACTTTGGTGTGACCATAACCAGAGAAATAAACAACTGCAATTTTTGTCATGAGATTATCCAAAATTTTTAAAAAGTTCAATTTAATGATATATTTTAGAAACTAGGTGTCAATTAGTTACCAATAGGTAACTAGGGGCTTTCGATCGAGAAAATGAAGGGTTTAAATATGAATCAAGCATTAAAATATAATATTTATCAACAACATTGCCCTGCTCGATTATTTTTTGAAAAAATTGCAGATAAATGGGTTTTGTTGATCATCAATATACTTGCAAGAGAAACTCAGCATTTTAATTTACTCAAAAAAAGTATTCAGGGTATTTCCCCAAAAGTGCTTTCACAAAAATTAAAATTGTTAGAACGAGATGGATTTATTGTAAGACAAGTACAAGATACTGCACCCATTCGTGTTGATTACTCATTAACCCCACTCGGCTTAGAAGTCGCAAAAATGGCATATCAATTAAAAGACTGGGCAGAGAGTAATATTGAACAAGTCATTTATGCACAGCAACGTTTTGATGCAATACAAGAACAATAATTCTAATCATTCAGTGAGGTGTGTATGTATCCACAGCCTTTAATTGCGGTAGCTGATGTCGAAAAAACCAGTCAGTGGTATCAAACAATACTTGGTTTAGAAAGCGGACATGGTGGCAGAGAATATGAACAATTATTGTTTGAGCAGCGCATGGTGTTACAACTGCACCAATGGCAAGCTCATGACCACTCACATATCGGCGACCCCAAAAGGCTGATTGGAAATGGAGTTTTATTGTGGTTTGAAAGCAATCAATTTGATGAGATTGTTCAAAAATTACAAACTCATCAAATCGAAATTTTAGAAGGACCGAAATACAACCCTAACGCACACCATCGAGAGATTTGGTTTAAAGATCTGAATGGTTATAGCTTGGTGGTTGCAAGCCCGTATGGTGATCTCTAACCGAAGGAACTAAAGTTGTTTAAAACCCTGTTGCCGCCAAGCTTCATAAACAATAACTGCAGTTGCGTTAGAGAGGTTTAAGCTTCTTGAATTTTCAGCCATAGGCAGACGAATCCATTGCTCTTGAGGGAACATTAAACGCACTTGTTCAGGTAAACCACGAGTTTCAGGTCCCATTAACAAAGCAACTGGACGATTAAGATCGACAGTATGCGGTGTCGCTGTACCTTTAGTGGTCAGTGGAAAAACATGCTCAACACCTTTGGTTTTTAAATCGGCAAGACAGAGTTCGATATTGTCCCAAATTTGCATTCTTGCCCATTCGTGGTAATCCAAACCTGCTCGCTTCAATTTCTTATCGTCTAGTTCAAAACCTAAAGGTCTCACTAAATGCAATTGAGCACCTGTATTGGCACACAAACGAATAATATTACCTGTGTTTGCAGGTATTTCTGGTTCGTATAGGACAACATGAATCACAAATTTTCTCTACTATTCAAATTCTCCAGATCTATTTATTAAATAGATCTGGAATGACGACAACGCCATAAAGGAAATTTCATTGCCATTTTAACTGTTCACGCAGACTGACCACTTCACCAATAATGGTTAAAGTCGGCGCTACGATATGATGTTCAGATACTTTGGTCGCTATATCAGCTAAAGTTCCAACCACCACATTTTGATCTGGAGTGGTACCTTTGGAAATAAGCGCAACAGGCATATTTGGACGCTGGCCATGAGCAATCAATTGCTCACAAATGCGTTCTAAACCAACTAAGCCCATGTATAACACCAAAGTTTGGTTTTCATACACTAGCTCACTCCAAGGAAGTTCTGGTGATCCTTCTTTAAGGTGTCCTGTTAAAAAACGTACACTTTGCGCATAATCACGATGCGTGAGTGGAATACCTGCATAAGCAGAGCACCCTGATGCCGCTGTAATACCTGGCACAACTTGAAACGTAACATCAGCTTCAACTAATTCTTGAATCTCTTCGCCACCACGCCCAAAAATAAATGGATCACCACCTTTTAAGCGGCAAACACGTTTACCCTTTTGCGCATATTCAACCAACAAAGCATTAATGCCATCTTGTGGGACTGAATGATTTGAACGTGCTTTACCGACATAAATCTTTTCAGCATCACGGCGGCACAATTCTAAGATCGGTGCAGAGACCAAACGATCATAAATCACCACATCAGCTTGTTGCATCAAGCGTAATGCTTTTAAAGTCAGCAACTCTGGATCACCGGGACCCGCACCCACTAAATAGACTTCACCTTTCGGTGCAGTCCATTCTGTTAAGGCTTGTTCAATTAAATTATTTGCCACCTCAAGATTGTCATTAAAGACTTGTTCTTTTAGTGGGCTTGCATATAAGTTTTCCCAAAAGATACGACGCTCATCTGGATTCGCAATTTTTTCTTTAACCTGTTTACGCCATTGACCAGAAAACTCAGCTAATTTGCCCATACCATGTGGAATAGAACTTTCTAACTGTGTACGAATTTGACGTGATAAAACAGGCGAAGCTCCATTTGAAGCCACAGAAATAACGAGTGGTGACCGATCAATAATTGCAGGCACCATAAAACGACAATTTGGAATATCATCCACGCTATTGACGAGAAGATTACGTATCTCACATTGCTCAAAGACAGCTTTATTCACATCAGGCTGATCTGTCGCTGCAATCACTAGGCGATAAGGCGTTGCTAAAATATTTACAGAAAAAGGGGCTTGGATATATTGACCCAGTGACTTCTCAACTAATTGTTGCAAATCAGGCTCAATCTCTGGTGCAATCACATCAATAATCGCACCAGCTTTGACTAATAAGTTTGCTTTGCGGTAGGCAATATGCCCACCACCCACAATCAGACAACGTTGCTGCTGCAACTTTAAAGAGATTGGGAAAATTTCCACGATACGCCTCTATATTTTTAGATCTGATTGAGCTAAAGCAAAAACTATGCACAAATTCGATGCATTTTAGTCGATATAACTAATACCGCCCATATATGGACGTAAAACTTCAGGAATTTCGATTGAACCATCAGCACGCTGATAGTTTTCCATCACTGCAAGCAAAGTACGACCTACAGCTAAACCTGAACCATTCAACGTATGCACCAATTCGATCTTCTTCTGATCTACGCGGTAGCGTGCTTTCATACGTCGTGCTTGGAAATCGCCCATGTTTGAGCAACTTGAGATTTCACGATAGGTATTTTGGCTTGGCACCCATACTTCTAAGTCATAAGTTTTGGTTGCACCAAAACCCATATCACCACCACAGAGCAAAATTTTACGATATGGTAAGCCTAATGCCTGCAAAATGCCCTCTGCATGTACAGTTAGCTCTTCAAGTGCCTGCATTGAGTGCTCTGGTTTAGAAATTTGCACCATTTCGACCTTATCGAACTGATGTTGACGAATCAAACCACGGGTATCACGACCATAAGAACCTGCTTCGCTACGGAAACATGGTGTATGTGCTGCGTATTTAAGTGGCAAACGATCGGCATCTAAGATTTCATCACGCACAAAGTTTGTTACTGGCACTTCTGCGGTCGGGATCAGGTAATATTCTTTTTCACCTTGCAACTTGAATAAGTCTTCTTCAAATTTAGGTAGCTGACCTGTACCACGTAAACTATCTGCATTGACTAAATAAGGTACATACGCTTCGGTATAACCATTTTTGAGCGTATGCGTATCTAACATAAACTGCGTCAAAGCGCGTTGTAGACGTGCCAAAGGACCTTTGAGTACGCTAAAACGTGAACCTGTTAATTTGGTTGCTGTTTCAAACTCAAGCCCACCCATCCACTCACCAAGATCAGTATGATCTTTGATCTCAAAATCAAATTGGCGTGGTGTGCCCCACTTTAAGATTTCTAAGTTATCACTTTCATCTTTACCTTCTGGAACAGATTCATCAGGTAAGTTTGGAATCGCCAGTGATTTTTGCTCTAGTTCAGTTTGCAACTCAGCCAAAGCTACTTCAGCAGCTTTGATTTCATCACCAATGGCAGCCATACGCGCCATGATTTCAGAAGCATCTCCGCCTGATTTTTTAATTTGACCGACTTGTTTTGCGCCCGCATTACGCTCTGCTTGTAAATTCTCAGCTTTGGATTGCAAATCTTTACGGCGAGCTTCTAAATCAGCCCATTCTTGTACATTAAGCTGAATACCACGTTTTGCTAAAGCAGCATTCACTGCTTCAATATTATTTCTGAGTAATTTTGGGTCGATCATAATCAATCATGAATAGAGAAAAAACTGGCTATAGTGTAAGGCTTTAACCTAAAAAAATACAGCGATTGGCAAGAAACTATCAGCATCTATAAACAATGTTTAGATGCTGACTAACAACTAATTTGGCTCTTTAGGTAAGCTTGGTAAATATTCAGCCTTGATAAATTTTTTGGCTGAATAATACGGTAAAGTTAATTCGCTCATCCCTTCTGCATATGAAGCCAACTCATATAGAGGATAAACAAATACAATACCATTTACTCCATAATAAAAATTATCACTGACTTGCAATTGATCTTTCTTAATTTGGTGATCATCTAACCAGTTTTGATTAGCTGCATACAACTCATCACGAAGTTTTTGATTCATTTCGGGTTTCAACAACTCAGCAACAGTAATATGTTTCTTATTCGACAAATCAAAATTCACAAATTCTTGATGTGACATACCATGTGCAGCACCAGCTGAATATGAGTAAGTCTGAATTGCGAAAGTCGCCAAATTATAATTTTGCCCTACAAAACGTACATAGGTACTACTTTCACTTAGTGATGGTTCACCAGCAGGGACTTTTACCTGTTGATCAGCTAAGTTCGAAAATGCATTCGGCTCAGCTTTTTTCATACGATTGAGAAAATATTCATCAATCCATTTTTGATTGGTTTCAACATTTTGTAAATCATACTTGGTACAACCATCTTCTAAGCAGACTTTTTGTTTGGGTATTTTGACTGCAATAACTTTCGCTTGAATGAGTGGAATATCTACTTTGTCCTTTTCATTAGTTGTATCTTTTTTAGGTTGACAACCTGTTAATGCAATAACTGTCAGGATAGGAAGAAGCGGAATAATTTTTGATAATTGTGTAAAGTTCATCGTCATGCAAGTCTCTGATGTTTTTCTTAACTATACAAAGCCTTGCCTATAGATGAAATTAATAAATGTATCTACATTTTTGGCCAGTCATCAATTATGAAACTTATTCCTCTTTTTCAAAACTAATCCAGTTACAGTGAAAACCTAACGGCACACGGACTCCCAATTCTATTTCAGCTTGAACTCTCATCTCTACACCTTTCACTTTAAGTATTGCCACTTTTGAAGCTTCGCCATGTATGTGGTGTAAATACGTCATTAAATAACCTTGTCCCTCAGCACTTTGCGCATGCTCAGGCACGAATGTTACCTCACCCACGACCCACTGCTGACCAAAATCATGAGTGCGGTTGGTTTCTAAAACCAAATCATGGATTTTCAAAATATTGGATAAGTCATCTTGTGGAAAACCCAAAGTATATAAATAACGGTAGGAATTCCCCGTATAACGCTCATCAATTTTTGGAAATTCCTGAATATCAGTATCCACAATAATTCTACTAATACTCTTTAAATTCGAATCAATTATCCAACGTTCCAATATCGCATGTTGATCCTCATAAGCCGCATGTTGAGAATGTTCAAAATCGTTTTTATGTACTAAAACATCCAATATAATTTGGCTTTTATCATCTCGAAATGCATTCGCGGCATGGAAAATAAAACAAGGAGCAACATTGATCCAGCGGATACTCTCAGCTTCTCCATACTTCGCTAAAATACCAATACGGGCTTGATGTTGTTCATTCCATTGATAAGGCACGCTCTTGCCTGTAAATAACCGAGTGAGGGAAAATGTGAGAGGAAAATCAAAAACAATCACATCCTGCTCTGTAATGAGACAATCATGAATCATAGGACCATGTTGTAAAAAAATTTGGGTCACATGAATCAACTCACCCTTCCCATCAATCACTTGATAATAGGTATTTTTACGATCAAGAGCATCGTAACAAATCGCATGTAAGTGCCACGTTTTCTGATCCTTACGAGGATGTGCGGTAAACGGCAGATCCGCATCACTATTAAAAAGCTGATAACGTTCCGCATTTAGTTCATAGTCCAAGCAGATTGGGAAAGCACCCGCCTCAATCACAGCCCACAGCTTTCCAGCATGCTTAAAGATATTTGTATTAATAACATCATGAGCCCCCCTCCTATACCCCTGTATAGATTGCTGTTTTTTATTTTCCTGAACTATATCTGTTGCAATCATTTTGCTTTTAAACCAGATCGCCTCTCCATTTTGTAGTTTCAGCCCGTGAACCATGCCGTCACCCAGATACCATTCAAACAATGTTGGTTTTTTGACATAAATTGGATTTGAACCAATTCGCAGAAATAAACCATGCAAGTGCTTTGGGATTTCTCCAGTCACTTTAAAGTTTGAAATCTCAGTTTCATTTACAGGTCGGTATACAATTTTTTGATAAATATCCTTCTCATTACGAGAGGCATGCTGTCTTAAGAACAAACCAATAATCCTAATTATTTTTTGTTTTAGAACATTCTTCAGTGATTTCAACACTGTCATTCTAGGATAATTATGAATTGCTTTCTGATCAGCCAAATCTTTCATTTTTATTAAAAATATTCTTGAATTATTATCTAAGAATAAAATAAACCATCTTTTAAATCCAATAAACTTCAAGATGAATAGATAGTATTAATCTCTAGACTGTTGAACTTCTAAAGAAAACTTTTATTAATGTCGTCCTATCATAAAAAAAGCAACCCACAGGTTGCTTTTCACTTATCCTTCATCATTTACTGATCAATAATATCCGTACCTTTCGGTGGCGTGAAATTAAAAACTGATGCAGGAATAGTTGGATTAACTTTTACATTAGTGAAGCGAACATTCGTTGTTTGACCTAAAGAATCTTGTAAGACCATTAAGTTAGGTGCCTTATTTGCACCAAAACTAATCGTTAAACTTTGGAATGCTCCATCCTCTTGTTTTGGATACAAAGTATAATAAAGCTTACTACGATCAGGCTGCGTTACGCGATAAGATTGCATAATCTGATTGGTATTCCCTGACAGTAAAAGCGCTGGGGTATTCGCAATTTGATCATCCAAGCTTTGACGTACTGCTTGTTGAAGATCAGGATCATAAATCCAGACTACTTTACCTGTGGTCACAATCGTTTGTTTAGCAGGACTTGTGGTTTCCCAATAAAACTTTCCAGGTCGTTCAACTTTCATTGAACCTTTAAAAGTCTGATTCATATGTTGAGCAGTTAAACCTTTTTTCTGAACTGCTTTATTACTCGCAGCTACTTTGGTACTTTGTTCAAAATCTGCTGTGAATCTTTGTAAGCCAGAGAGTTGTTGAACCAAACTATTCGTCGCCTGCTGAGTCGATGCAGCCACGGGTGCAGCAAATACCTGACTACTCACAACAGGAGCAAGTGTAGCTACACTTAAAGTTGTTGCATAAGCGATTTTTTTTACGAAATTCATAAAATGAACCTTCTATCAGATTTTTACTGTTATGACGACATCTTACTGTTTTTGATCATTTAAAAAATGAAGAAAAGCATTGGTTTTGTGTAATTCGTGTCGCAAAGTTCTGCATTATGTATGAAGTTACAGCCTTTATGTAGAAATTGTAATAATAAAAGTGCTTAGCGATAAAGATCAAAGAAGAATACATTTTTAATGATTATGTCTGAAATGAGAAACTGTTTATCAACAATATGCTAGACGAAAAATTAGATTTTGTTAGTCTACTATAAGCTCTATTTAGAAGTATAATGAATGAAAAGCCTTGCCTTTATTCACCGTAATGATACCCGCTTTGCCATCGGTGACTTTTATCCTGCTCTTTCCGTATTTTCCTATCAAGAGTTAGGTAATACCACTTCACCTTTTTTACTCTTAGATCATCTTGGACCTGGTATTTTAGAGCCTAAAAGTAATAAAAAAGGTGTCCACGAACACCCTCATCGTGGTTTTGAAACCGTGACCTTCGTTTTTGCTGGGGAATTAGAGCATCAAGATTCAATTGGGCATGGTGGGATTATTAAACAAGGTGATGTGCAGTGGATGACAGCTGCCTCTGGAGTACAGCATATTGAACATTTCAGCCCAGAATTCAGAGAGCAAGGCGGCTATTTTGAAATGGTGCAATTATGGGTCAACTTACCAGCTAAAGATAAAATGTCACGCCCTCGCTATCAAAGCTTATCGAATAATACGATTCCAAAAATATTATTAGAATACGATGCTGGTTATGTCCGTATTGTTGCAGGGCAATTTGAAAATATTCAAGGTATTGCTCAAACATTTAGTCCAATGAATGTGTTTGATGTTCATTTAAATAAAGGACATCAAATTATTCTGCCAGCAGCTCATGGAGATACAACATTAGTTTATTTACGTCGCGGTAAAGTGAAATTTGCTGAAGATGAAGACCTTTTAGAGGAACAAGCCATCGCGATGATGTCTAGTTTTGAGACCGATGTTTCAATCACCGCTTTAGAAAATTGCGACATCTTATTTCTATCTGCTCCACCTTTACAGGAACCTGTTAATGGGCATGGTTTTTTCGTAATGAATAGTTATGAAGAAATTCTACAAGCCTATGAAGACTTAAAAACGGGTGTATTTGGCAAGTACTAAAACTAATGATCCATTTCAAAATGAAGACCAATAAAAAAACCCGCTAAAAGCGGGTTTTTTTGAACCATTAAAGCTTAAGCTTCAACAGTTACATAGCGACGGCCAAATTGACCTTTCACTTCAAATTTTACTACGCCGTCAGCAGTAGCAAATAAAGTATGGTCACGACCCATACCAACATTTGCACCAGCGTGGAATTCTGTACCACGTTGACGAACGATGATGTTACCAGCAGTTACAGTTTGACCACCGTAAACTTTAACACCTAACATCTTAGGATTCGAATCACGACCGTTCTTCGTCGATCCACCGGCTTTTTTAGTTGCCATGTCTATTTACTCCTGAGTTAGCCTGCGATACCAGTAATTTTCAACTCGGTAAACCATTGACGGTGACCTTGTTGCTTACGGTAGTGTTTACGACGACGCATTTTGATGATGCGGATTTTGTCGTGACGACCATGACCAACTACTTCTGCAGTTACTTTTGCGCCAGCTACTACTGGAGCACCGATTTGAATGCTGTCACCGTTAACAACCATCAATACGTCATCAAACGTAATAGTTGAACCAGTTTCTGCTTTCAACAATTCTACTTTAAGGGTTTCACCCTCAACAACACGGTGCTGTTTACCACCGCTTTGGATTACTGCGTACATAATGTACTCCAACATGCCCGTGTCGTCGTGTCGATAAAGGGATATACCGAGCTTAAAACGAACGCCACTGGGGTTATACAAGGGGACAAATTTTAAGTGAAAATTGATCAAACAACAAGTCATTTTGCACAAATGCAAAGATATTGATAAGTTGCTTGGATTTTTTAATGAAATCAATTAGATTGATGTCGGCTTGTTTTGATTGATTCTGATCAAAATTTGAAATACATTTTTAAAAACAAATTGCGACAATAACAAACTGTGTTTTTATCAAGTCATAAGTAGAGTGATATCGGTTTATAGAGAATTGCCTTTATTTGCCTAAATTAAGACCAAAAAACTCACCGTCTTGTTGTAAATCACAGATTACATGACTTGTATAACTGTTTAGCAATAAATTAATTGATACACTTGGCAACATTATCCACCTATACGAGGTTTTCCTTCATATGGTTATCGATTTCAAGCAAGACATTCTCTCCCCTGTTGCGACAGATTTTGCTGCGATGGATCACCTTATTAATGAAGGTATAAGTTCTAAAGTTGGTCTTGTGATGTCTGTCAGTAAACATGTTGTTGAAGCTGGCGGTAAACGTATGCGCCCAATCATGTGTTTACTTGCTGCTCGTGCTTGCGGCGTTGCAAACATGGAACATGCTCAACATTTAGCTGCAATTATCGAAATGCTACACACTGCAACATTGGTGCATGATGATGTCGTTGATGAATCCAACTTACGCCGTGGTCGTCCAACCGCAAATGCCACTTGGAATAATCAAACTGCAGTTTTGGTCGGTGACTTTTTAATCGCGCGTGCTTTCGACTTACTAGTTGATCTCAATAACATTACCTTACTGAAAGATTTTTCAACTGGAACCTGTGAAATTGCTGAGGGGGAAGTCCTTCAACTACAATCACAACATCAACCTGATACCACTGAGGAAACCTATCTCAGAATTATTCACGGTAAAACTTCGCGTTTATTTGAGCTTGCAACAGAAGGCGCAGCAATTTTAGCTGGCACTGAAGAATATCGAGAGCCTTTGCGTCGTTTTGCTGGTCATTTTGGTAATGCCTTCCAAATTATTGATGATATTTTGGACTACACCTCTGATGCCGACACATTAGGTAAAAATATTGGTGATGATTTAATGGAAGGTAAACCGACTTTACCGTTAATTTCAGCATTAGCTCATTCAACTGGAGATGATCATGCGATTATTCGTCGCAGTATCGCGACAGGTGGGATCGAGCATTTGGACAAAGTCATTGAAATTGTTCACAACTCAGGCGGCTTAGACTACTGTCAAAAACGTGCCCAACAAGAAACGGATGCAGCTTTAGAAGCGCTTAAAGCGCTACCAGATAATGAATATCGCCAAGCACTGATTAATTTGACCTTAATGGCCTTACATCGACTTCAATAATTTTATGAGTGCCTATGCATTTAACTTTATCTGATTTATTTTTAAAAATGCAGGAACAGCTTGATCAAAACCAAGCTGTTTTAGATGAAAATATTATCATCGAATTAATTAACCGCTTACGGCCAAAAAATCCAAAGGATGCGGACGAAGTTAAACAACAGATTCAGGGCTTCATCAAAATATTATTATTGACGCCGACGTCTGCGCTCCTATTACAAAATTTCTTACTCAAACTGATTAGCCAATACAAACAGATTAGCTTATATGCTGATAGTGGTATTCTTTCATTAGATGGCTTTTGGAATCAGTTGAGTCAACGCCTTGGCGCGCACTTTCTTCCATTGGTTGAAGATGGTCAGCAGTTAAAGACTCTTATTGGAAAAGTATTTCACCAAGAAACAGATAGTCAATGGCTTGATCTGATTGAGAATCAAGACTGGATCACTTTATTTAATCTATTAGCCGAAAGCCAAAGTAATACGATTGAAAAACAAATTTCTAAAAATGAGTTAATCAAAGCGATTACCGTTTTGTCTTATCGAATCAGTGGTATAGGTTTATATCCTGAATTTATTAATGCCCAGCCAGATATTATTGAATATGAATCTCCCTTCTTAGTTCAAAATCGAGAAATTGTTGAATTCATCGAGAAATATAAAAAACAAATTGATGATCAAGATGCAGTTGTTGTAATGCCACCACCTGATGCATCTCAGGCATTCGTGATGCTAGATCAATGTCGTGAAGTTGTGCTCAAAATTCGCCGTGCAACTAAACGTATTGGTGTGAGTGTTAGCTTAACCTATTTATTGTCTCTACTTGAGCAAGCAATTGATCGTATTGAACTTTTATTGAGCTTATTGGCAAGTAAAAATGAGATACGCTATCTTGCACTGGGTGAATTACTTACCGACTTAACCAAGGCACATTATGATGAAAAAAGTGTTCGTCATTTACTCAGTTCAACAAGTGAACTGATTGCATTACAGGTCACTGAAAATGCGAGTAAAACAGGTGAACATTATGTAAGTACTGATAAAGCTGGCTTTTTTGGTATGTATAAAGCAGCAGCAGGTGCTGGTGCAATTATCGCAACGATGGCCACTTTAAAGATTTTAACTGCTCGTTTAGTGCTCGCACCTTTTACACATGCTTTTTTATATAGTATGAATTATGCATTAGGCTTCATGCTTATCCATGTCTTACACTTTACCGTTGCGACTAAACAACCCGCGATGACAGCGGCAGCACTTGCCGCAACAGTACAACATCAAAAAGGCAGTAAAACAGCTCAAATTGCTGAATTGGCTGCACTGATTATCAACATTATTCGAACTCAATTTATTGCAATCCTCGGTAACATTTCGATTGCTATACCAGTAGCAGCTTTAATTACTTTTTTATGGCAATACAATCTACACGAACCTTTGCTTTCATCAACAAAAGCAACCAAGACATTACATGATCTAAATCCGTTTACTTCGTTAGCTGTACCCCACGCTGCAATTGCTGGAATATGCTTATTTTTCTCAGGACTACTTGCAGGCTACTTCGATAATTTGGCCGTCTACCGAAAGGTTGGTCCTCGCTTAAAACAACACCAGCGTTTGAAACGCTGGATGGGACAACAGCGTTTAGATAAATTTGCCAATTATATTGAAACCAATCTTGGGGCTTTAGCTGGTAATTTTCTTTTTGGCATCATGCTTGGCAGTATGGGGACGATTGGTTTTATTCTTGGTTTACCTTTAGATATTCGACATATTGCCTTTGCCTCTGCCAATTTTATTCAAGGTCTTATGACCATCGGTAGCCCTGATATTGGTTTAATCATCGTGTCTTTTTTAGGGGTTATGCTAATCGGCCTAACTAACTTATTTGTCAGCTTTACCTTGACAATTATTGTTGCACTTCGTGCCCGACGCGTCCGCTTCGCTCAATGGAAACCACTCGCAAAATTAGTGATGACTCATTTCTTAACTCGGCCAAGTGACTTTTTTTGGCCCCCTAGCCAACCTGTACAGTTAGAAGAACAAAATAAAACTGAGCAAAAAGTGAGACATTAATCGAATTTTGTTATGTTTTTTTAATGAAGCTTATAAAAATATGAAAATGAAATTATCATAAAATTTCAAGACTTGACCAAAAGTGTACTCGCGAGTACACTTCAAAACATTCGATAACCCTGAACAATGGTTAAGCAAAAAATGAGGTTCGCATGCCGTACCTACTGCTTTGTATTGGTTGCTTTTTTTTAGGATTGGGTGTGATTGGGTTCATTTTCCCAAACACATCAAATTTAGACCTTTTTAGTGTTCAAGCTTTTTTTGAACACCGTTCATTGACGCTTAACCACGTGACAATTCTACTTTCTCTGTTAGGTGGGATGCCATTTTTATTATTTTTAACCACTTTTTTGTGTCTTTATCAAACTTGGATTAAAAACTATAAGAATGTGATTTTTATCACTTTGAGTGTGGGTGGAAGTATTGTGATTGGTTGGCTTCTGAAATGGAGTATTGATCGACCAAGACCCTTGGAGTTTTATCACTTAGTTCAAAGCTATGGCGCATCATTCCCAAGTGCCCATAGCCTGTATGCAGCAACCCTTGCGAGTTTAATGATGTTATTGCTTCAGCAACATAAATATCGCATTAGTGTCATTTTAGTATCTACGTTATGGTTTATTTTCATGGGGATATCTAGAGTTTACGCGGGGGTTCACTTTCCGACTGACGTACTCACGGGTTGGGGAATTGGGTTGATTTGGACTTCATTGCTTTGGTTTTGGCTGTATCAAAGCAATTTCAGCAACAATTTGTTTTTAGATAAGAAATCTAAATTGAGGTGGAATAATGATGTCGGCTAAGCTTTGGGCACCTGCCCTGACTGCTTGCGCATTAGCAACAAGCATTGCGCTTGTTGGTTGTAGCAAAGATCCTAAAAATGCACAGCAAACTGCTGCTGCACAAAAAATGCCACCTCCAGAAGTCGGTGTCATCGTTGCACAACCACAAAGCGTTGAACAAAACGTAGAACTTTCGGGTCGAACATCTGCATATCAAATTTCAGAAGTTCGTCCACAAACAGGTGGCGTCATTTTAAAGCGTTTATTTGCTGAAGGCAGTTATGTACAAGCAGGTCAAGCACTCTATGAAATTGATGCGAATACAAATCGTGCAACTGCTGATAGTGCTCGTGCAACCTTATTGCGTCAGCAAGCAAATCTAAATGCGCTACGTGTGAAAGAAGGTCGTTATCGTCAATTGGTTGGAACTAATGCTGTTTCTAAACAAGAATATGATGATATCAATGCTCAAGTTCAACTCGCTGAAGCAGATGTCGCAGCATCACAAGCAGCGCTTAAAAATGCTGAAATTAATTTAGGTTACTCAACTGTTCGAGCACCTATTTCTGGGCAATCGAGTCGTTCATCAGTTACGTCTGGTGCTTTAGTTACAGCAAATCAAGCTGATCCATTAGTGACAATTCAACAACTTGACCCAATCTATGTTGATATCAATCAGTCAAGTGCTGAACTATTACGTCTGCGTCAGCAACTCAGCAAAGGTAGTTTAGACAATAGCAACAATACTCGAGTCAAAATTACACTTGAAGATGGTTCTGATTATCCGTTAGAAGGACAACTTGCATTCTCTGGCGCTAGCGTTAACCCAGAAACTGGTACAGTGACTTTACGTGCGGTATTCCCAAACCCAAATCATCTGTTATTACCAGGTATGTATGCAACTGCAAAAATTTCTCAAGCAGTTCTACCGAATGCTTACTTGATTCCTCAAGCGGCCGTAACACGTTTACCAACAGGTCAAGCAATCGCACTGATCGTAAATGCGAAAGGTGCAATTGAAACTCGCCCTATCACAACAGTCGGCGTAAAAGGTCAAGATTGGATTGTGACTGAAGGCTTAAAAGTTGGTGATAAAGTTGTAGTTGATGGCGTTGCTAAGGTCAAAGAAGGGCAAGAAGTTTCTGCTAAGCCTTATCAACCACAAGCAAAAGCACCACAAGGTCAGAATGCTGCTCCTCAGGCAAGCGAACAAAAGCAAGTCAATTCACCAAAAGCTGAACAAAAAGCTACTTCACAAGCTTAAGGGGTAGATTGCATGGCTCAATTTTTTATCCATCGCCCGATTTTTGCATGGGTGATTGCGTTGGTCATTATGTTGGCGGGTATTCTCACGCTGACAAAAATGCCCGTTGCGCAATATCCAACAATTGCTCCCCCCACGGTAACGATTTCCGCAACTTATCCTGGGGCATCTGCTGAAACAGTTGAAAATACAGTTACCCAAATCATCGAACAACAAATGAATGGTTTGGATGGCTTACGTTATATTTCTTCAAACAGTGCAGGTAATGGTCAAGCATCTATCAATTTAAACTTTGAACAAGGTATTGATCCAGATATTGCTCAAGTTCAAGTTCAAAACAAACTTCAATCAGCTACAGCACTATTACCTGAAGACGTACAACGTCAAGGGGTTCGAGTGACTAAGTCTGGTGCAAGTTTTATGCAAGTTGTTGCATTTTACTCGCCAGATGGCAGCTTATCTGCATCAGATATTAAAGACTATGTAAACTCAAATATCTCTGAACCACTTAGTCGTGTTGCAGGTGTCGGTGAAGTCACTGTATTTGGTGGTTCTTATGCAATGCGTATCTGGTTAGATCCAGCGAAACTTACCAGCTTTAATCTCACACCTTCGGATGTTGCTGCGGCTATACGTTCACAAAACGCTCAAGTTGCAGTAGGTCAATTAGGTGGTGCTCCAGCAGTTCAGGGTCAAATTTTAAATGCGACTGTCAATGCACAAAGTATGTTGCAAACACCTGAGCAATTTAGAAATATTTTCCTTAAAAACACTGCGGATGGCGCACAAGTTCGTTTGAGCGATGTAGCACGTGTTGAATTAGGCTCTGATAACTATCAATTTGATTCTAAATTCAATGGTAATCCTGCGGGTGGTGTTGCAATTAAACTTGCAACGGGTGCAAATGCACTTGATACCGCTGCTGCCGTTGAAAAGCGCTTATCTGAACTACGCAATAACTACCCAAGTGGTTTAAAAGACAAACTTGCGTATGACACAACGCCATTTATTAAGCTATCTATTGAAAGTGTAGTTCATACACTGATTGAAGCTGTGGTGTTAGTATTTATCGTGATGTTCCTGTTCTTACAAAACTGGCGCGCAACAATCATTCCGACCCTTGCGGTTCCTGTTGTTGTATTGGGAACATTTGCTGTCATTAATATTTTTGGCTTTTCGATCAATACGCTGACGATGTTCGCAATGGTACTAGCGATTGGTCTGTTGGTCGATGATGCGATCGTTGTAGTAGAAAACGTCGAACGTGTCATGCAAGAAGAGCACTTGGAACCTGTAGCAGCCACTGAAAAATCGATGGGGCAAATCTCTGGTGCATTGGTTGGTATTACCAGTGTATTAACAGCGGTATTCGTACCAATGGCATTTTTTGGTGGTACGACTGGGGTTATTTATCGTCAGTTCTCAATCACTTTAGTCACTGCAATGATTTTATCTTTAATCGTTGCATTAACGTTTACCCCTGCCCTATGTGCGACTTTGTTAAAGCAACATGATCCGAACAAGCAAGAAAGTAATAATATTTTTGCGCGCTTCTTCCGTTGGTTTAACCGTAGCTTCGATAAACTTTCAGTGAAATACCAAGGTGGTGTCAATCGTATGACACACCATAAAATTTTCTCTGGGATCATTTATATCGTAGTGATTGCTGGTTTGGTTGGTCTATACAAAGTGTTGCCATCTTCTTTCTTACCAGAAGAAGACCAAGGCGTAGTTATGACTTTAGTACAGTTGCCGCCAAGTGCTAGCTTAGAACGTACTGATAAAGTTATTACCACAATGACCGATTACTTCCTGCATAAGGAAAAAGATCATGTTGATTCGATCTTTACCGTTTCTGGTTTCTCGTTCACTGGGGTCGGTCAAAATGCGGGTCTCGCCTTCATTAAATTGAAGGACTGGAGTGAACGTACAACACCTGAATCACAAATTGGTGCGATTATTCAGCGTGGTATGGCACTCAATATGATTGTAAAAGATGCTTCTTACATCATGCCATTACAATTGCCTGCTATGCCTGAATTAGGGGTATCATCAGGATTTAATATCCAGTTGAAAGATGTCAGTGGTCAAGGCCATGAAAAACTGATTGCGGCACGAAATGCAATTTTAGGTATGGCATCACAAGACAAACGTCTTGCAGGTGTTCGTCCAAATGGTCAAGAAGATACACCTCAATACAAAATCACTGTTGATCAAGCGCAAGCTGGTGCAATGGGTGTCAGTATTAGTGATATTAACAGCACCATGAGCATGGCTTGGGGTGGCTCTTATATCAATGACTTCGTTGACCGTGGTCGTGTCAAAAAAGTTTATGTCCAAGGTGAAGCGGATACTCGCATGATGCCAGAAGACCTAAACAAATGGTATGTACGCAATAACAAAGGTCAAATGGTTCCATTTTCAGCATTTGCTAAAGGCGAATGGACGTATGGTTCACCACGTTTAGAACGTTATAACGGCGTGTCATCTGTCAACATTCAAGGTACTCCTGCACCGGGTGTTAGCTCTGGTGATGCGATGTTGGCAATGGAAGAAATCATTGGGAAGTTACCGTCTATGGGCTTACAAGGTTTCGACTATGAATGGACTGGATTATCTTTAGAAGAACGTGATTCTGGTAATCAGACACTGCCTTTACTGATTCTTTCGTTATTAATTGTATTCCTATGTCTATCAGCATTATATGAAAGTTGGGCAATTCCGATTTCTGTATTATTGGTTGTACCTTTAGGTATTATCGGTGCCTTTACATTGACATGGTTGGGTATGGTGATTAAGGGCGATCCAAACCTGTCCTTTAATATTTACTTCCAAGTCGCGATCGTAGCAGTCATAGGTCTTTCTGCCAAAAATGCAATTTTAATTGTAGAATTTGCTAAAGAATTGCAGGAGCAAGGTGAAGATCTATTTGATGCAACCTTACATGCTGCAAAAATGCGTTTACGTCCAATTATCATGACTACACTTGCTTTTGGTTTTGGTGTTCTACCATTAGCGTTAGCAAGCGGTGCTGGTGCTGGTAGTCAGCACTCAGTCGGTTATGGTGTACTTGGTGGTGTAATTTCTTCAACACTTTTAGGTATCTTCTTCATCCCTGTATTCTTCGTGTGGATTCGTAGTATCTTTAAGTACAAACCTAAAACTTTAAATACTCAGGAGCATTGATCGTGATGCAAACTGTTTGGTCTATTTCCAGTCGTGGCATTGCAATCTCTGCACTCGCGCTCTCTTTGGCTGCCTGCCAAAGTATGCGCGGGCCAGAGCCTGTTGTGAGCACAAATACTCCTGAAAGCTACGCGTCTTATGGTAATGCTTCTGGAAAATCAATTGCTGAACAAGGTTATAAAGACTTTTTTGCTGACCAACGTTTATTACAGGTCATTGATTTGGCTCTTGCTAATAACCGCGATTTACGTACTGCTGCGTTGAATATCCAAAAAGCTCAACAGCAATATCAAATCTCAGAAAATAATCAATTGCCAACAATCGGAGCAAGCGGTAGTGCTGTGCGCCAAGTCAGCCCTTCTCGTGATCCGAATAATCCTTATTCAACTTATCAAGTTGGTTTAGGTCTCACCTCTTATGAGCTTGATTTCTGGGGACGCGTACGCAGCTTAAAAGATGCGGCTTTAGACAGTTATCTTGCAACTCAAAGTTCACGTGATGCAACACAAATTAGTTTAATCAGCCAAGTCACTCAAGCTTGGTTGAATTATTCATTTGCCAGTGCACAACTCAAACTCGCAGATCAAACCCTCAAAGCGCAACAAGATTCATTTAATCTGAATAAGAAACGTTTCGATGTAGGGATTGATAGTGAAATTCCTGTGCGTCAGGCACAAATTTCAGTTGAAACTGCGCGTAATGACGTTGCTAACTACAAAACACAAATTGCTCAAGCGCAGAACTTGTTAAATTTGCTTGTTGGTCAGTCTGTTCCTCAGAACTTGCTGCCTCAACAACAAGTGACTCGTATCACTCAGCAAAATGCGTTAAGTGCAGGCTTACCAAGTGATTTGTTAAATAACCGTCCAGACGTGAAAGCTGCCGAATATCAACTCAGTGCTGCTGGTGCAAATATTGGTGCAGCAAAAGCACAATTATTCCCAACCATTAGTTTGACTGGTTCGGCAGGTTATGCATCAACTGACTTGAGTGATTTATTCAAATCAGGAAATGCGTTATGGTCTATTGGACCAAGTATTAACATGCCAATCTTCGATTGGGGTACACGCAAAGCGAATGTGAAGATTTCTGAAACGGATCAAAAAATTGCACTTGCTAACTATGAAAAGTCAGTACAGTCTGCTTTCCGTGAAGTGAATGATGCACTTGCAACGCGTGCCAATATTGGTGATCGTTTAACAGCTCAACGTCGTTTAGTTGAAGCAACAAATACGACTTATAAACTTTCTAATGCTCGCTTCCGTGCAGGTATTGATAGTTACTTAACCGTATTAGATGCGCAACGTTCAGCATATTCGGCTGAGCAAGGTTTATTGTTGTTACAACAAGCGAACTTAAATAGCCAAGTGGAACTCTATAAAACGCTTGGTGGAGGTTTAAAAGCCAATACAAGTGAAACTGTAAACCCACAACCTTCTAGCGCACAAATTCACGCCGCTCAATAATTTTGATTATTTTCGGTTTAAAAGCTCACTTCGGTGAGCTTTTTTTATTGCAACACATGCAAATTTTTCTTATCTTCAAAGATAGCATATCAATGATTTAGACAAATACTATGTTATTAAGCAGTTTAGAATCTATGCCCGGGCATACTATTTTACGTCAGTTAGATGTTGTTTATGGCAGCACCGTTCGTAGTAAACACGTTGGTCGTGACCTTATGGCTGGTTTGAAAAACATCGTGGGTGGTGAACTAACAGGTTATACAGAATTACTTGAAGAATCTCGTCAAGAAGCAACTCAACGTATGATTGATAAAGCGCGAAGTTTAGGTGCAAATGCTGTTGTCGGAATCCGCTTCTCGACCTCAAATATCGCTCAAGGTGCATCTGAACTCTTTGTCTATGGAACAGCGGTCGTAGTCCAACCGATCACCCCAAAACTTCCTGATCCATTTAACGCTTAGGCATGTCTATGAGTGGCTTAATTTTTCAGGTTATTCTTTTCTTGATTCTATTTTCAGTCGGTTGGGGATTTGGTCGTCATATCGAACAAAAACATTTACGTGAACTAGATGAAAAAGAAAAACAATTTGCCCATATTCGAATTGATACCAATCGATTTGTTGAAACATCAGCAAAGGGGCAATTGGTGAGTAGCAATGTTGTAATCTCACATGATTACTTTAAATATGTACTTGCCAATATTCAGAATTTTTTCGGCGGTCGCCTGACCAGTTATGAAAGTGTGGTTGAACGTGCACGTCGTGAAGCCATGCTCCGCCTCAAGCAAGAAGCAGATCGAATAGGCGCAAATCATATTATGGGAGTTCGTCTCAGTACCACAGAATTAGGTATGCAAGGTGGTATGGTTGAAGTATTTGCTTATGGTACGGCAGTCCATCATTAACATTAAAAAAATCCTGTGCAACTCACAGGATTTTTTGTTCTACGTTGCAAATATTGCTTGCCAATAGTGATAGGTTTTTTCTTCCCCATTCTCTAACTTAAACTCATATGACATCTGACGCGTCTCAATAATTTCAAACTCAACAGGATGCTTGAATAAACCACCTGCATAAGCAAAGGTATGATATTCACCATTCTCACCACAGAGATCAACTTCACTTGGCATTCGTGCAATCATTTCAGCATCAATATCTTGACCAATAAAAGACTCATCGAGCTTACTGGCATCAGTCACAATAATTTTAGTTTTAATACCTGAGTCTAAAAAATCTTGCATCACTTCGTTCGAATTAAGATTCCAGATCGGTTCAACGACTTCAATCCCTAAAGGATGCAAACGATCTTCTCGATATTTGCGTACATCGCTCAGGTAAATATCACCAAAGATAAAGTGTTCAACACCTTGCGCTTTAAAATGATTGGCAGCATCTAACATACGCTGCTCATACACAGGCAGATTTTTGGGTAAAAATACAGGATAAAGTGGAATCTCAATACTTTCAGCTTGCTTCATCAATAATGAAAATGGAATCGCATGCATGGAAGACAATTCAGTTTCTTCATTTACTGTAGTTAATAAGGCAACTACCTCAAATTCATCCTGCTGTAATACTTTATACAATGCCAAAGATGAATCTTTACCACCACTCCAATTGAAAACGGCTTTCTTGCGCTTATTCACACTCATTTCACTTTCATTTTGCGAATCATCTTATACAATAAGTTTGGTGATAATCGAGAGACCAAGACACCCAATTGTTCTTTTTTCCCACCAACAACAATATATTCATCTCCTGCCATCAAAGATTCAACGACACGTTCTGCAAATACATCTGCTTCTAAACCATTTTCAATCGCTTCATCTTGATGCCCTTGTGGTTTGCCCTCACCATTTAAAGCATTAAATGAAACATTGGTTTTAACAAAACCAGGAAAAACCACTGAAACCGCTATTCCCTCTTTAGCGACTTCCGCACGTAAACTATTGGCCCACATGTGAATTGCAGCCTTAGCCGCAGAATAAGTCGCGCGATATTGGGTTCCTAAAAGACCTGCTACACTCGAAATAAACACCACCCGACCTGATTTTTGTTTGAGCAAAGTTGGTAATACAGTTTTGGTAAAGAACACTTGTGAGAAATAATCCACTTCCATGATGGCACGTTCAGTGTGCATACTCGTTTCTTCAATCAACGCGCGCTGACTCAAGCCTGCATTATTAATCAGCCAATCAATACGTCCTTTAGTAGCGAGAACTTGTTCATGTGCATGGCGGACTTGAGCCTCATCGGTAATATCAGCAGCGATTGAAAGATGCTGTTCAGGCTTAAGTAAACCCACTCGAACCGATTCCAACTCATCATAACGACGTGAAGTCAGTACAACTTGAGCACCTTGTAAAGCGCACTCTCGTGCTAAAGCTTTACCTAAACCCGAAGATGCACCTGTAATCCATACGACTTTATTTTCAAGACTTTTAAGTTTCGCCATGTCATATATCTCCTTTATTTATGCAGGGTGACGCATAAATTTAAGAAAGTAATCTACATAAGTTGCCGCAACTTGTTGATCAAGTTGAGTACCTAATTTCTCTAAACGCTTATACCCTAAATGAGTCGTCATATTAATTACGCCATTTAAAGTTTTATCGACTACAAAATTAAATTTTAGGCTCTTTTTAGGCTCACGAATTAAATGAGTGACACCTACATCAATCACTTCTGTCAGTAATTTAAGTGAATTCGCAATTTCCCGACTTTCACCTTCAGCCAATTTTTGACTCGAAGCTTTAACCTGTTGAGTCAACTGTTGCTCAATCGGATAAGTCATATATACCGACTCATCTTCAACTCGAATTGTTTTAGATAAATATTCAACCAATGGAACTAGACGATCATTACCAAAGAATGACACTGACCATGGCATATATTTTCGGATTGCTTCTAAAATTTGCTGAATCACTTTTTCAGATTCACCTGTGAGTGAGTGATGTTGATTGTCTTGTAATAGCACCATAAAAACTTGTTCTATCACTTCACATGCAATTTCAGATAAAACTGCCCCCAAAGCATTTGCTTGGCTTTCTTTACTACCTTGTAAGAGCTGCGTACGGATATGAGCAAATCGCGCGTATGTATCGGCATGAATATTTAAAAAAACGGCAGTGTTCATTCTAATAACCCTATTCTAGATTCCATAAAATAAGGGCTTATTTAATAAGCCCTTATTCATCCTTAGATTCTGTTTTTCTTTCATTTTTGGCTTTTCAAGTGCTGAATTTACCACATTCTATTCACGATCAACATGCATAAATGCCAAAAAGTGATTAACGCAATCTGTTGCCGTATTTGAATCTACTTGGTTACTCATTTTCTCTAAACGCTTATAACTGAGTTGTGCCGTTATATGAATCACCCCATTTAAAGTTTTATCCACCACCTTATTGAAATTTAGGCATTTTTTTGGCTCACGAATTAGATTAGTTACACCCAAGTCTACAATCTGAATCAAAGTATGGAACACATCAGCCATATCATTAATTTCATTGTTTTTGATCTGTGCAACTAACGCGTGTGCCTGTTGTACTAGGTTTCGATCAATTGGATAAGATACATAAACTTGCTGATCATGATATTTAATCATATTAGAAAAATAGTTCACAAAAGGACAAAGCCGCTCATTACCAAATAGTGCGATTGACCAAGGCATATATCGACGTACTGCACCAATAATTTGTTGAATTACTTTTTCAGATTCAGTCTTATATTTCTGCGATATCGCTGTAGGTTGGCTATTTTGAATCAATAATACTGAAAAAACTTGTTCTACGATGTCACAAGCAATTTCTGAAAGTACTTCACCTAGAACTCTAGATTGACTCGCACTTGTTCCATCATTGAGTTGCTGACGAATCGTCTCAAACTTATCATAAGTTACTTCATTGATTTTTAATAGAATTGAATAACTCATCGTAACCGTCCTTTTTTAAGTTTTAATATTTTTATATCTTTGTTTTATGCTTAAACATTTTTAATTGTGTGATGTAGCACACATAAATCTAACTTTTTTCAAGAAAAAAACCAACTGTTTTCATCGACTTTTTTTGATGAAAATATTCATCATTTTTTTGCTACAATAGATCTAATTTTTTATTCAATTTTAATCTTCTGTACTATGACTGACGCTCAATCTGCTCAAAATATTGCAACTACTTACGATCCAACTGAGATCGAAAAGAAGTGGTACCAAATCTGGGAACAACAAGGTTATTTCAAACCCTCAGGTCAAGGTGAATCATTCTGTATCATGATTCCACCACCAAACGTCACGGGCAGCTTGCACATGGGTCATGGTTTTAACAATGCCATCATGGATGCTCTGACTCGCTATAATCGTATGTCTGGTAAAAACACCTTATGGCAACCGGGTACTGACCATGCCGGTATTGCAACACAAATGGTGGTAGAACGTCAGCTTGGCGCACAAAACATCAGCCGTCATGACTTAGGTCGTGAAAAGTTCATTGAAAAGATTTGGGAATGGAAAGAACAATCTGGTGGTACGATTACTCGTCAAATTCGCCGTTTAGGCTCTTCTGTTGACTGGTCACGTGAACGTTTCACCATGGATGAAGGTTTATCAAATGCGGTGAAAGAAGTCTTCGTTAAACTACATGAAGATGGCTTAATTTACCGCGGTAAACGTTTGGTAAACTGGGATCCGAAATTACAAACTGCCCTTTCTGATCTTGAAGTTGAATCAGACAAAGAAGAAGCAGGTTCATTGTGGCACTTCAAATATTTCTTTGAAGACAAATCACTCCGTACCCACGATGGTAAAGATCACATTGTTGTGGCAACCACACGTCCTGAAACATTATTGGGTGATACTGCCGTTGCGGTTGCACTGGATGATGAGCGTTATTCACACCTTGTAGGTCAGAACATTATCCTGCCAATTACAGGTCGTGCAGTTCCAATTGTTAAAGATGAATATGTTGATAAAGAATTCGGCACAGGCTGTGTAAAAATTACGCCTGCACATGACTTCAATGACTATGAAGTTGGTAAGCGTTGTGAATTGCCGATCATCAACATCTTTAACAAAAATGCGGAAGTGTTGGCTGAGTTTGAATACATCGCAAAAGCAGGTGAGCAAATTTCTAAAACCATCGCTGCACCAGCAGACTACATTGGTTTAGAGCGTTTTGCTGCACGTAAGAAATTGGTTGAACAAGCTGAAGCGGAAGGCTGGTTAGATCAAATTCAACCTTATACGCTTAAACCACCTCGCGGTGACCGTTCAGGTGTGATCGTTGAGCCATTATTAACTGACCAATGGTATGTCAAAATTGCACCGCTTGCTGAGCCAGCTATTAAAGCGGTGAAAGATGGTGACATCAAATTTGTACCTGAGCAGTACAGCAACATGTACATGGCGTGGATGAACAACATTCAAGATTGGTGTATTTCACGTCAGCTTTGGTGGGGTCATCGTATTCCAGCTTGGTACGATGCTGAAGGTAATGTATTCGTTGGTCGTGACGAAGCAGAAGTTCGTGCCAATAACAACATCCCTGCTAATGTTGTATTGAGTCAAGATGAAGATGTATTGGATACATGGTTCTCTTCTGCGCTTTGGACATTCTCAACTTTAGGTTGGACTGGCGACAAAGCAAAAGATGCGGAAAACTATTTCCTCAATACATTCCACCCGACTGATGTGTTAGTAACTGGTTTTGACATTATCTTCTTCTGGGTTGCACGCATGATCATGATGACCATGCACTTCATGAAAAATGAAGATGGTACGTCACAAGTTCCGTTCAAAACTGTGTATGTCCATGGTTTAGTCCGTGATGGCGAAGGTCAGAAGATGTCTAAGTCGAAAGGTAACGTACTTGACCCACTCGACTTGATTGATGGTGTAGATCTTGAAACTTTAGTACAAAAACGTACGACGGGTTTGATGAACCCGAAACAAGCAGCGAAGATTGAAAAATCAACCCGTAAAGAATTCCCAGAAGGCATTCAGGCTTACGGTACAGACGCCGTTCGTTTCACATTCTGTGCACTCGCGAACACGGGTCGCGACATCAAATTCGACATGAAGCGTGTTGAAGGTTACCGTAACTTCTGTAACAAAATCTGGAACGCAACCCGTTTCGTATTGATGAATGTTGAAGGTCAAACCGTTGGTCAAACTGCTCGCCCTGATCTTTGGGAGTTACCAGAGCAATGGATTATCAGCCGTCTACAAAAAGCTGAAGCTGCGGTTCAACAAGCCTTTGCAACCTACCGTTTAGATTTAGCTGCACAAGCGATCTACGACTTTATTTGGAATGAATACTGCGATTGGTATGTAGAACTCACCAAACCAGTATTGAACGATGCTGACGTGTCTGAAGAGCGTAAAGCTGAAGTTCGTCGTGTGTTATTGGCTGTGATGGAAGCGTCTTTACGTTTAGCTCACCCGATTATGCCGTACTTGACTGAAGAAATTTGGCAAACTCTTGCGCCAATGCTCAGTATTGAAGGCAAAACCATTATGACTGCGGCATATCCTGTGCCTGCTCAAGAGAAAATCAATGAGCAAGCTGAAGCGGACATGCAATGGTTACAAGGTTTGATTGGTGCGGTGCGTAACATCCGTGGTGAAATGGGCTTAGGTAATGCACGTTTATTACCAGTGTTGCTTCAAAACACAACGGAAGCTGAAAAAGCACAGATCACACGTATTGAAGCGCTCTTTAAAGCTCTAGCAAAAGTAGAAAGCATTACTTTCTTGGCTGATGCTGAGCAACCACCATTGTCATCTTCATCTGTTGTGGGTCACGTGTCTGTATTTGTTCCAATGAAAGGTTTAATTGACCCGAAAGCGGAACTTGGTCGCCTACAAAAAGACTTAGACAAAGTACAAAAGCAACATGATCAAATTGCCAATAAACTTTCGAATGAAGGTTTCGTAGCGAAAGCACCAGCAGCAGTTGTTGAAGGTGAAAAAGCGAAATTGGCTGAGTTTGCTGACCAGTTAGTGAAGATTAAAGCGAATATGGAGCAAATTGCTGCGCTTTAATCTTTAAAGGCTACAATTTAATCTGTAATATAAAGGGCTGAATAATCAGCCCTTTATAATATCAAAAAATAAAAAAGAGAGATTTTTTATGCTAAAAAGTATAAAAATTAGAATCCTAGCTATATTTATTATTTCCCTAATTCTGATTGTAGTAATCTGCATTTACAAGTTCAGGGCTTCGTTTCTCACTAAAGAAGAACGTCTACAGAAATTCCGTCCATCTACAGCTATTACAGGACTTTTAGGTTCAGATGGAAAAGCTCTTTTTAAAGGAGAATCTATTGAAAAGGATTCATTTGATTATTTTAAAAAATTAAATCATAAAATTTATTTCAGCTTTCCTATTCCTCTTGATGGTTACGTTATCCCAATTCTAGGAGCTGATGCTAATTCTTTTAAAACTTTAGCTCAGCATATGCAATGGAATAAATATAGCGATAATATTAAAAGCCGTAATATAGGACTAGATAAAAACAATGTCTATTGTGGCGATCAAAAAATTCCGAATTTAAATCCTAAAAATCTAAGTTTTTTAGGTGATGGTTATTTAACTGATCAACAGCACACATACTTTTGTGACTGGGAATTTAAGGCAAAATCAGATGCCATTAAACCCAATATTTTTGAAAAATTCGATTATGCAATATTCGGGACAAAAATTTCTCAAACAGGATATTACTATCCACTTTACAAGTTAATCAATGGTTCAAAACCATACAAACTAATACTCAAAAATACAGTAACAAATGGTGAATCAACATATATTGACGGATTATATCTTAAAGTAACACAACCAGACCAATTAGCTTATTTACAGACATTTCAACCAAATGAAAACATACACAAAGAAAATAGCTACACAACAGATAAAATAAATGTATTCTTCAAAAACAAAATTTTAGACATAACTTATCATACTCACCTACAGTCTATACCTTTTAATTTTGAAATATACTTATATGACCCAAAAACCAATTATTATTTTTATAAATCCAATAAGATTAACTATAATAACCTAAAGTTAATTAACACCGAAGATAAAAAATCAAATAAACCGATATTCTCTAATCAAGACTCATTATTTATTTTCAATACAAAAAAACTAGAACTCGAAAAAATTAGTAAAAATCCATTTCATAATAGTCTTTACACATTATCTCCAAGTGTCTTAAGCAATGGAAAGGATATCTATTCCATTAATTCTTACAACATATATTCAAGTACTCTATTCATGTTTTTTTCAAGGCTATGTTCATCGAATTTAGAACTTAGAGTAATGAAAAATATGCCAATCGTTAAATGGGAAAAATTTAGAAAAATTTCAATAAAAAACCCAAAATATGATTGGGAAAAAATTCAAGGAAATGTTTGGAAGTATAAAGAAGATTTTTATTATTTACCTGAAAATGGAGGAATTCTCAAATTACATTCCACAGAGAGCAGCAATCGTTTTCTAAACAATCAAATTACTTTTAGTGAAGCAGAAAGACTAATAAATGATAAATCTCTTTTTGAACCAGTTCTAGGTAGGAAGTTTGCAAAATATAGAGAAATTCACAACTTCTGTTTTAAAAACTATGTAAATTAGCACCAACTTATATTTTATGTTCAAATCTAGTTAAGTGATATGAAGGACATAATCATCCAATCACTAAGCCCAACTCATGACAGTAAAAATCCACAATATAGGGAGCAATCACATGCTGCCTACGAAATTTCAGATTCATAAATCGTTTATTTCGTAAAAGTTGCCACATTAGATTTTCTGCATCAGTGACATTACTTCGCATGGTTTTGGCGAATTCTAATAATTGTGAGTCTAGTTTCATTTTTTATTATTACCTCTCCCTAGCCCTCTCCTAAAAGGAGAGGGAACGTTCATTATAAATTTTATGCAAGTATATAATCACTTGTGACTCCCTCTCCCTATGGGATGAGAAGTATTGCTTCGCAAGGGGGTGAGGGAAACCTATAAAACTCCATGCCCCAACAACATCTCTACCCCACTCACCTTTTTCATATGCTTTAAACGTTCTTTTTCCCACTTCAATTGCTGCTTTAACTCAGCACAGTCCACGTCTATGGCTTTATAAACATCACTCATATGTAGATGCTCAGCTTTTACTTTTTTCGCCAACTGAAAAGAATCTAAAATTTCTTCAATTTGACTTTCCAACTGCTGACTTTGCGCATCCAATGCCAATTTATAAAACTTCACTTGCTCCGCAGATAACTCTTTAACCCCTACACCTTTATTCTGCTCAAGCTGTAACTGGAGTTTCAATAAATAAAATAAATCCTGCTGTTCATAAGCCTGACTTGCCTGCTGAAATAACTCAGTTTTTTCTTCCTTCTTGGTCTCGTCTCGCTCACGGTCAGGATGAATCATCGCAGCAATCTTTAAATACGCGGTTTTCAACGACTGTGCTGCCATCTGCTCAGCTTGTTCACGTTTTTGTTGTTGTCTAAGTTGTTTGGCCTGCTCACGTGCTTGTTGCTGCTCAGCAGCATATTGTTCAAAGTCATCTTCTTCTAATTCTATATTTTGATCAAAGTTTTCATTAAGTTCGAACTTAACTGACTGTACTTTTTTATTCTTTTTAGCCGATTGATGAGTATGCTGCTGATAAAAAGTATCAATCTGCTGTATCAGCTTTAACTGCTCATCTTTCAATATTTTGGAGCGCTTTAAAAATTGGGCAAGTTGGGCAATTTTTTCATCCAGTTGCTGTAGATCAACTTTGGAAAACTCATGACTGTGTAACATATTCCAAAGTTGCTCTAACTGCTGAAATAATATTTCATAAAGTTCGCTATACACGGGCAAAAGTTTTTGCCGAGTATGTTGCTGAATTTCAGCTTGGGCATTTTGCCACATGCTAAGGCTAATTTTTTGCTGTTCAATTTTATCGATGAGACGATTCAGCTTTTTCTGCTGTGCAGACGGCTCAGCCCTTTGTTGTAAACTAAGTTTGAGATCAAAGGACATGCTCATTCACCTGAAAATTTTAGAAAGCGTAGCAATAATCAAATATTAAAAGTAGTGCGTTGCCAAAGCTATTTACATCAACTTTTTAATCCACTATAGCAGTCAAGAAATCACTCGATTACGTCCTTGCTGCTTCGCCATATACAAATTTTTATCTGCACGACGAATCGCATCATTCATATCAGTATCATCTAACTGGACTACACTTACCCCAATACTTAAACTGACGATGTGATCTACAATAATTTGTTCTTGCTCAATCGTAGATCGGATTTTCTCTGCCAATATCGCAGCTCCATCCAATGAAGTAGCAGGCAACAAGGCAATAAACTCTTCGCCACCTAAACGTGCGACGAAATCAGTAATCCGTAAAGCAGTTGGAAGAGTTTCTGCAACACGCTGCAATACCTGATCGCCTATTTCATGTCCAAAGGTATCATTCACTTTTTTAAAGAAATCGATATCCATTAATAGCACTGCATAAGTCTGTTGTGTACGTGACATCTGACTAAATAGATAGGATAAATAATCATTGAAAGCACGGCGATTATGTAAGCCCGTAAGTGCGTCATAACGCGCAATATGAGCTAACTCGACATTGGCAACTTGTAGTTCGTGCGTACGTTCTGCAACTTTTTGCTCAAGTGTGGCATTGGCATCTTGAAGTTGATGCTTCTGAGTAAGCAAGGTATCAGTCATGCTTTGCAACGATTGAGATAAACCTTGAATTTCACGAATACTGGTCTGTGCTTCAAATTGAATATCTTCTTGCCCTTTTTCTACTGCATGCGCTGAATCTGCTAATAATTCAATCGGACGGCTGAATTTATTCGCCAATTTATAAGTAAGTAGCAACAGCAATAATGACAAAATAAAGCCCAGAGCTAATATTTTATGTTGCAGTGATTTCACCTCTCCTAAAGCAATCGAAATAGGCTGACGAATAATCACGTGCCAACCTAAATTGCTCTTAGTTTGAGAAAGCACGGGGACATCTGTAGTTAAATACTGTTGTTTTTCATTCCAATTATGCAAAAAATAATGTCCACGATTTGCCTGAAATGCAGGAGGCTGGACTTGTCCAATGCTTTTAAATGGATATAGAATTTCACCATGCTGATTGACAATAAATACCTCAATACCGCGTTGTGCAGCATTTTCCGATAATGAACTGCTTAATACATGACTCGCCCAACTCCAATCTGCATGTGCAGCCAAAACGCCTTTAATTTTCTGTGTCGATGGATCATAAATTGGCGTAGCGAAATCAATAAAACGTAATGGTTCATTAGGATTAATCGCTTTAATTTTCTTAGCTAGTAAAACAGCTTTATGTACATCCCCTAGATAGACTTGATTTACACCATGAATAAACCACGGGCGTTCTGAAACATCTGCCCCTTCTAGTAAATGATTAGCTGCAACGACGACTTGCCCCTGAGTATTGGCTATTCCTAACCAAGCATAATATTTATAAGACTTTTTGACTTGCTCAAGTTGTTGCTGTACTCGCGGGTTATGAAAATCAGCTTCAGCAAAAAATGGAGATTGGCTTAATAACACCATTTCTCGCTCACGTTCTGTAAGTGAGTTTGCCAAGGTATTACTGATACTTTTCGCGGCAATATATAAGGTCTGACCGCTGGTTTGGCTCATTTGCGCCGAAGCAGTCTTACCAATATATAAAGTAATACATAGTCCAAACATAAAAGACATCCCTGCAAACAGGACCAGTAGTCGATTACGAAAGGAATCTATGCGAAATATGTTCATTTGCACCCTAATAGCAAATCACTTTTTAAACTCAGCAATATATCAAAGATTTTTTATGAATTATTAAGTCAAAGTAACGAATGTACTTGGAAAAATACTGAATCCGATGAAAATAGACTCAAGTTCTATTACCCAAGCTTAAGCTGTAATTTTCGGTTGCAATAACGCATTCATATTTAAAAATTTAGTTCTCAAAGCATAATAAATGGTGCTATTTTTAAGCAAAATGCACCACTTTTCACCAAAATTATAATTTACTTTCTAAATTGGTGCGTTTTTTGCATTATATTTTTTATCAAATTGGGTTGTTCAACGACAACTTAAGTTTTTAGATTTACTAAATCTATTTTGGTGCAAAAAACGAATCAAATGTTTGCATCAAAATTAAATTTAGCACTTTTTTTGAGCACCACTATGCAAAACGTAGATCTATTTTTCTTACTGCTCGGTGCAGTACTCGTATTGGCAATGCATGCAGGTTTTGCATTTCTTGAGCTTGGTACAGTCCGCCACAAAAACCAAGTCAATGCGCTCAGTAAAATTCTGACCGATTTTGCGATTTCAGCAATCGCTTATTTCTTTGTCGGTTACTGGATTGCATACGGACAAAACTTTTTCCATGCAGGAAGCACTTTAGCGGCTGACCATGGGTATAACCTAATGCGTTGCTTTTTCTTACTCACCTTCGCAGCAGCGATTCCAGCAATTATTTCTGGCGGCATCGCAGAACGCGCCAAAATGCGTTCACAAGCAATCGCCACTTTAATTCTGGTTGCTTTAATCTATCCTTTCTTCGAAGGCATGATTTGGAATGGTAACTACGGCTTTCAAAAATGGTTAGAAAGCTCTTTTGGTGCAAGCTTCCATGACTTTGCAGGCTCAGTCGTTGTGCATGCTATGGGCGGTTGGATTGCATTAGCAGCAGTGATCTTACTTGGCGCGCGTCATGGTCGTTATAAGCATGATGGTCGTGTGAGTGCACATCCACCTTCATCGATTCCATTCCTTGCTTTAGGCTCATGGATTTTAATTGTCGGTTGGTTTGGCTTTAATGTCATGAGCGCACAACGCGTTGATGCTATTTCAGGATTAGTTGCGATTAACTCTCTTATGGCAATGGTTGGTGGTACATTGTCAGCAAACTTCATGGGTAAAGATGACCCTGGTTTCTTACACAATGGTCCTCTCGCAGGTTTGGTCGCAATCTGTGCAGGCTCCGATATTGTGCACCCAATTGGTGCACTCGTGATTGGTGGTGCTGCGGGTGCTTTGTTTGTGTATTTATTCACTTATACACAAAATAAACTTAAAATAGATGATGTTTTGGGTGTATGGCCTTTACATGGTGTATGTGGTGCATTTGGTGGGATTGCGGCAGGCATATTTGGTCTACAAGCATTAGGTGGTTTAGGAGGTGTCTCAATCATTTCTCAAATCATCGGAACAGTTTTAGGCATTGTGATTGCGCTTGCTGGTGGTTTCACCGTTTATGGCATATTGAAAGTTACAATGGGGATTCGCCTTTCTCAAGAAGATGAGTATCGTGGTGCGGATCTTTCAATTCATAAAATTTCAGCAAATTCAGAAGAATCAATGTTCTAAAAATAATTTTTAAAGCGGCTATTAAGCCGCTTTTTTTATGAACATTTTAAGAGATAATTAAGTTTCAAATTATTAAATAACCAAGCTATCATTCTGCCGAATTGCATGCTCTATGATTTTTAAAACACGTTTCTTCTTAATCGCAAGTTTCTTATTATTTGTGAGTTTTTTTATCCTCTTATTCGTGTTTCCAGTCGGCGGAGCAATAGATCTATATTTGATTCAACCGTGGGTAGGCACTTTGGGCGATTTTGCTTTGAAAGGCGATTGGTATCTTGCAAAGCTAAATCATACTTATGTCAAAAAAGTTTTAACTATTGTCTATGTAAGCTTTTTCCTACTGTGGATCGCTTCTTTTAAAATAGAAAAATTCAAAGCGAAACGTTGGCAGTATGGCTATATGTTTTGGGTCAGTATGTTATGTACATGCATTATTGGTCTAATGAAAGCACAAGCTGCTCATGCTTGCCCATGGGATATGACCCATAAGACTGTCACAGGTTTTATTTGGGATTTTTCAGCAACCGCTGGACATTGTTTTCCAGGTGGACATGCAAGTACAGGATTTGCTTTAGTCACAGGCTATTTTCTTTATCGTCTCGATCAGCGTAAAAGAGCTTGGTTTTATTTATTTGCAGGTGTATTACTTGGCTTCGCAATGGGCTGGGCACAAATGATGCGTGGTGCACATTTCCTCAGTCATAATTTATGGACAGCTTGGATTTGCTTTGCTATCAATTTTGTGGTTTATATGATCACGTATAAACGTCATTTAGCTCATGCAGCGGCTAATTCTGTAACGCAAATGAGTCCTGATATGATAAAGTGATGCCCTACTCGCATGGGTTCATGCATGATCATGATAATCACTTAGGTATAGTTTGCTGCTAATGGATGACTTTCAAAATTTCTTAGAAACTACTTTAACTAAGCAACAATCTTCCATTCAAGCCTACGATCTAGGTTCTCATAAAGTATGGTTAAAGAAAGCATCTGAACGTCACGGTTTATGGCTTTACATGCCATTGAAGTGGTTAGCAAAAATATTTAATTTAGGTGCAATTACTCCAGTTCCAAATCAAGGTGGTTCTGCTGCAATTCAATGTGAATACAATCGAATTCAAACACTCAAATCTTTAGGTGTTTCTACATCGAATGTCCTTGCAGTTTCAAAAACAGGAATTTTGCTTGAAGACATCGGATCACAACATCAAAGTAGCATCTCACAACTAGATCAAGCATTGGCTTGTCAAAAAGATATTGATTCAAAATCATTATTATTTAGCCAAGCTATTCAAGCTATTCAAGCTATTCATACTAAACAAGGCTATTTAAGTGAGGCATTTGCCCGAAACATTCTCGTCGATCAAAATAACCAGTTTAGTTTTATTGATTTTGAAACTGACCCGCATGAAGTCCTGAGTTTACATGATTGTTTTGTTCGTGACTGGTTGCTATTTATTTTTTCTACAGCCTATCATTTCGAATTTGAACAACTATCCGATGCTAGTCAAATTCTTTATCAAGCCCTCCTTGCTGAACCGCAAGTTTATAGTGATGTATGTAAAGTTGGGAAACGCTTAAAATGGGTTCTGAACTTTAATATTAGCAAAGTTGGTAATGATGGCAAACGTATTCAGAAATGTGTTTTATTTTTACGTTACTTAAAAGAGCATTCCGAAACAATCACTTAACTCTTTTGATAATTCAATCAATCAAATCAACGATAGCTAAACTTAGAGTTTTTTAGGTAAGCGAACTAAAACTGAGAGTCCTCCTAGATCAAGACTTCGAGATAGGACTAGGCTTCCACCCAGTCGCTGCGTGGCTTTATCGACAATTGAAAGTCCGAGACCACTGCCCACCTCTAAATGATGGTGTACTCGATAAAAACGTTTTAGAACTTTATCGTATTGTTCAGCATCAATACCGACACCGCTATCTTCAATTTGAATACAAGCAAAATCGTCACTGTCACTGTAAACCGAAATGTTAATAATACCTTGATCTGGCGTGTACTTAATCGCGTTATCAATCAGATTAAAAATAATTGAATGAACAGTTGATTCAAGGCTTTGCATTTCTATCAAATCGTTACGTTCAAAACCCAAGTCAATTTCTTTTTGCATTGCAAGATTAACAAGCTGTTCAACACAATTGAGTGCGACATCATTCAAACGAAATTGAGTATTTGGTTCGATTAAACTTAATCCAACATCTTGTTTTGCTAAAGCTAAAAGCTGCGTCACCAAATGCTGAATCCGCGCCAAGCCTTTACTCAAATTTTGCAATGCTTCATGTTCAGGAAATTGGCTAATCAGGATCTTGGTCTGTAAATTGAGTGCAGTGACGGGTGTTCGTAATTCATGTGCCGCATCTGCTATAAACTGCTTTTGTTCGGTTTGAGCATGTTGAATTCGTTCAAATAAATGATTCATCTCCTCAATAGTTGGGATCAACTCTTGAGGATAATCATTGCCATCAATGGGGGCTAAGCCATCTGAATCACGTCGCTTTAATTCTGTTTTGAAATCGTCGAGAGGTTTTAAACTCAAACGAATGATAAAAGCTAAAACTAAAATCGCAAAAGGCAATAAAATGATATAGGGAACAAACATACTCCCTGCCAATTCCCAAGCAAATGATTGGCGGACATCTTCCTGCTGACTAACTTGTATTTGATAGTCTTTTAAAGGAATCACATAGACACGCCATTTGCCTTGTGGCGTTTCTTGGCTATAAAAACCTGCTTGTTTTACAGGCGGAATGAGTAAGTGTGTTTGATGCCATAAATGACTTTGATCTTTATAAGCCCAAATATCAACCAACAAATCTTCTTCGTGATATGTGCGATGCAGTTCAACTTTACTCGCAACGGTCGTTAATGGCTGAGCCGTCGAACGTTCAGCCATATATTGCATTTGTGTATCAAGAATCTCATCAACTTCATGTAAAGCTGTTTTATAAGCTGTAAAAATTAATAAACATCCAAGCAGCAAACTAAAGACCGAGGTTCCCCAAATCAGTCTTTTTTTCAGTGAGTATTGCTTAGATATTTTCATAAATATTTATGATTGTCCTAGTCGGTAACCCAAACCACGGATGGTTCGAATAAAATCTTTACCTAGTTTTGCACGTAAGTGATGTACATAAACCTCTATGGTATTACTGGTCACCTCACTATCAAAATCATAAAGCTTATCTTCAAGATTTGCTTTGGAGAAGATTTTATTTGGATGGCTCACAAGCGGAATTAAAATTGCCCATTCACGGTTTGATAACTCAATCTGTTGTCCTTTGAAGGTCGCCAAATGCTGCTCGACATCAAGAACCAAATCACCATTTTTCAATAACTGCGATTGATTTTTAAGTTGTGCTGTTTCTGCATGACCTCGACGCAATAGTGCATTAATTCGTGCCAATAACTCATCGAACTCATAAGGTTTAATTAGGTAATCATCCGCACCTTGATTCAATCCATCGACACGGTTTTGCAGTTGATCTCTTGCTGAAATGATCAATACTGGAAGTACGCTCCGTTGACGGATTTGTCTCAATACCTGCATACCATCCATCATAGGCAAACCCAAATCAAGCAAAACCAAATCAAAATTATGCTTTGCTAATAAGGATAGCCCATCTACGCCATTATTGACCCACTCTACTTCGAATTGATGGTAGCGCAACAGAGTCAATGTTGACTCTGCAATCATAAAATCATCTTCGATCATCAAGATTTTGGTCATGACTTTATCTCACCTTATGGGTTGGAACATGTCGCTAACATGTCATTTTTAGGGTCAATCACCTTGGTTTTGACATCGAGTAAACTCAACATCGTTGGAAACAAATTGTCTTGACTCAATTCACTCTTATTTTGCTTTGCTAAACATTTCATTTGTTCTGGAGCTTGTTTTTTCCAAAGATCAGAGAACCACATAAACATTGGAACATGGGTTTGTTGAGTCGGGGCAATTGCATAGGGTGCTCCATGTAAATACATGCCACTTTCACCTGTTGATTCACCGTGATCCGATAAATACCACAAGCCTGCTTCGTGCTGTGTTTGACCTTTTAACGTTTCAATCAATGAGTCCAAAACATAATCCGTATAAAGCAAGGTATTATCATAACTATTCACAAGTGCATCACGCGAACAACCTTGAATCGCATTGGTATCACAGGTCGGTTTAAAAACTTTAAATTCTGCTGGAATACGTTTGTAATAGGCTGGACCATGGCTACCCATTTGATGTAGTACCACTAAGCGTGGACGCGTATCATCTTTAGGAATTGTTGTAAGATAAGCTTTCAGGCTATCAATTAAAATATCATCAAAACACTCTTCATCTTTACACCATTTCTTTTGAATTGGCTCTGGAATCTTAAATTGTTCAACTCGATCACAAGTTCCCTTACAACCAGAATTATTATCAATCCATGTCACTTGATAACCTGCACGTTTTGCAATATCAAGTAGACCTTCACGATGGCTTGCAAGTCGTTCATCATATTCTTTACGTGGCATACCAGAGAACATGCATGGTACGGAAACAGCTGTCGCTGTACCGCAAGAACTCACTTGAGCAAAATTAATTAAATCCTGTTTCGCAAGCTTCGGATTGGTATTCTTAGCATAACCATTCAAAGAAAAGTTTTCTGCACGTGCCGTCTCACCCACCACTAAAACCATCAATTTAGGTAAAGCAGCAACATTCGCTTTCTGCATTGATGCATCTTCACCATAAGTCACTAATGGTAAGTTTTCTTTAGGTGCTTTCTTCTTATAATATGAAGCAAATGAAGCAATCATATTTTGCGGTGAGATCATTCCCTTCAAATCACGGTTTTCACGGAATATCGCTGCAAAATCAACGTAAAAAACAAACAATAATCCACCAACCAAAGCTAATGAAACAATTGAAGCAATCACTTTTTTTACAATTTGACGCAGGATTGGTTCAGGCTTTAACTTCACCATCAAAATTGCAATGATGGGAAGTACAGTCATTCCTAATGTCCATACAACTAAATGCCAAGACCATGTATCACGTGCTTCAGCAACATCTGTTTGCATTAAATTTTGTACTTGATCTGATGTAATTAAAACACCAAGCGTATTCACAGTATATGAAGCAAAGCCACCAATAAAAACTAAAGCGATAGCTATTGGTTTTGCTGTCCATTTCCAGTTAAAAAGCTGAAAAATAAAATGATAAGCTGCAACAACTACTATAACGGATGCTGCAACAAACATTCCCGCTTTTATCCCAGTATAGGGCGTAAGCGATTGGATTTTTTCATAAAAAGCAAAGTTAAGAAAAATACCTAACCATATTGCAAGCAATAGATTAAATGCAAACAAGGATATCGATTTGGTCTTGAGTTTCTGTAGGAACATGATCTTCACAATCTGAAAATAGATTTCTTAACTTGCTTAAGATAAGAATAAAAACTTAAAAATGACTTAAACTAAATAATTGAGAGTTAACAAAACAATGGATCTAGATCTAGGCATCAAAGCATATGTTAAAATAATTCATTTTAAAACAATGAATTCCATTTACTTTCCATCTAAAATTTATCTTAGTGTTATTGTCGAAAATCATTTTATTCAGTTAAATGATTATATTACAACATAATAAAATAGAAATAAAAAAACACCCCCTAAGTAAAACTTAGGGGGTGTTTTTAGATACAAGATATTAGAATTTAAATTCTAAACCTAATCCTGCTACAGGTTGCTTATCTTTTTTGTCCGCTTGTTCAAGCGTTAGATAACCCGCATAACCATATGTTTTAACTTGTTTGCTAAATGCATAGTCAGCACCAGCGATCACTTGTTTGGCTTTAAAATCTGCCGTGTTGTTTTTAAAACTCGTATCATTTTGACTATATTGACCTTTCACCGTCCAGTTTTTTGCTTGCGGAATATTATATTCAGCACCAATTAACCAACCTTGAGCATCATCAATATTTTCAGATCCAGCAGCGTTACCTTCAGCCTTTTCGACCTCTGAAGTTTGGTAAAGTGCTTTTAATGCTAAGCCTTCCAAAGGATTTAAACGACCAATTGCACGAACTGTATTTGCAGCAGCAAATAATTGACTTCCTGCAATCGCCTTATCAGAAGCATTTAGAATACCACGTCCTAAGAAGTTACTAGGAATCGCTTTGTCATATCCAATACCAGCTACCAATAATGGACTTTCAAAGCTTGCCGAAGCTGACCATGCATCACCTAAACCACGACCTTCAACTTTGGCATTACCCGCAGTACCTGACACGCCTGCCGCTTCACCTGTCGCAAGCAAAGCATTTACTTTAATTGCACCATCAAGTACAGGCACTTTCACAGCAGGTGATTCATATACAACTGCATTGCTAACACGTGTTTCACCCGTGAAAATACCGCCAATATCAGCCTTATTTGCAACATAGTTATTGAAGGTATCAACCACACTCGATAGTTGCTTTAATGGCGTATCATGTACACCAACTTTAAGTGTACCCAACTGAGCATCTTTTAAACCAACAAAGCGGTTACGAATACTCCAATCACTGCTATCACCATCAGCACTTAAGCCCCATTCTGCAGCATAGACAGCGCTTAAACGATCGGTTAGCTTTTCGTCGCCTTTGATTCCAATAAACGAACTATTTGAGCTAATTTCCCAAACATCTCGATTAGCAGTCTTTGCATTTTTTTCTGGTAAATAATCAACACTGGCATCAATCTCACCATAGATTGTTGGTGCTGCGAATGTTGAAGTTGCGAGTAAACCAAGCACTGCTGCTGTTACAATTTTGATTTTCATTGTTTACGTCCTAGCTAAATTTGTAACAAATCCTACACATTAACTTTATATGACAAAACGATTAAAATCTTATTTATTTATTCTATTTTCGACTAAAGTTTAATTTTTATACACATCAATTACATTTTATGAATTCTATAAAAAATAGTTTTTTATTAATAAATTTCAATAAATTAAATAATATTTTTAAAACACTATTCCATGAAAAATACTTATGCACAATCACGAGACTTTGAGTTAAAACAATAAACTTTGCGGATGAACCAATATAAAAACCATCATTTATATTTCAAAATTAAGAAATATTAAAAGAAATTTGTAATAAAAATTTGTTTTCATCTTGTATTTTCTTTCCAATAGAAAATCGGGAATAGACACAAAATAGCAATCATACAAATCAAACATAAGTAACGATAATATCCAATTGCATCAGCCAAAATTCCACTTCCTAAGTAGAGTAAACCACTCATCGTAGCCATAATCGATACCTGAAAAGTAAAATCTGTACCTGCAAATGCTTTGCGACTGTACTGCATAATCAAAGTTAAGATGACCACCAATAACATTGCTGAACATGCATCTTCAAATGCATTGACGATATATAACCCAAATGGCGTAATCTGCTGATTAGTTTCATAACCATAAGCAATGCCAGTATAAGCAACTAAACTGATAATCTTCAGAATTGAGAAAGTAATTAAGCATTGTATTCTGGAAAAATGTTTCAATAAAAGCCCTGCAACACCTGCTCCTAGCAGCGCCGCCATAGCACCAAATATGGTGATAAAAATGCCTATTTGGGTGTAATTTAGACCCATATCTACCATCAAAGGTTTTAATAATGGTCCTGCCAAACCATCAGCAACTTTAAAGCTCAATAAGACCATCAACCACGTTTTTAACTCTTGAGAAGATGTAAAATAAGTAAGGTATTTTTTAATTGATTGGCTAAATGAAATCGAAGAAGTTGTCTGTGCACTACTTGTCAAATGATGCCTAGGTTCTCGATAAAATAAAATAGGTATGGTATTCAAAAAGACCAACATGGCTAAAATAAGAAAGGTCTTTTGCCAATTTAACCAATCTAAACACCAAAGCACTGCTCCACCACCAACAATAAATCCTAAGCGTGAACCAATCACTTGAAATGTATTGCCCCAATGCTGTTGATCCTGTTTGAGTAAATTGACAGCTAAAGCATCAGTCGCAATATCTTGAGTCGCACCAGTAAAATTCATCAAAAAAAGTAAGACAAAGAAAATAAATAAATAACTGGGTTGATCAAGTGATTGAATAGGGAAAAATGACAAAATAACCAAAATAAAAACACTGGATAATTGTGTTGGAATAATCCAACTACGGTAATGCCCTAAACGAGAGAGTGCAAAACGGTCAACATACGTCGCCCAAAAGATTTTGATCGACCAAGGCAGCATCAGTAAACCAAAACCACCGATATGTGCTAAAGAGACACCTTGTGTTCTTAAAATTACGGGTAAGGCATGAGTCATGAAACCTACAGGTAATCCCTGTGCCCAATATAGAGAAAACAATAAAATGTAAATCTGTCGAAGATTAAGCATTTACAGTTTTCCAGAGCAACAAAAGAGAGAACTAAAGTATCCAATCCTTTCATTGATCTGGCAATAAAATCTTAGTTTTTGCCAATGCGAGACCTCTCATGAGCGTTTAACATAAATTGTAGTTGTCATCGTATTTACAGATTTATGCCACAATATTTTCCTGACTTACCTCCGTTAGTTCCGCAACGTGGAACGGCTTTCAGTCGTACTTTGTGTAGAAAACTATTTTTAGGACAAGGTTGGACTGTGGTTGGAGAAATTCCAAACTTACCCAAAGCAGTTGCTATCATTTCTCCACACACTTCAAATATTGATGGTTGGTATGGTTTCTTGGCAATTGGTGGGCTCGGTTTAAAAATTACAGTTTTGGGAAAAGATACTTTATTTAAACCACCTTTTAAGTCAATTTTAGATTGGGCAGGACTCATCCCTGTTCACCGTGATAGTACCAATGGTCTCACTGAACAAGTGGTCGCCACTATTCACAAATATGACAAAATTTGGGTTGGTATGGCGCCCGAAGGAACGCGAAAAAAAGCTGAAAAAATAAAAAGTGGCTTTTATCATATAGCTCATGCAGCAGGAATACCTATTGTGATGTTTGCTTTCGACTATGATCGTAAAACCATTTACAGCTTAGGAGCATTTACACCAACAGGTCACTATCAAAATGACCTTGAACAGATTATGCAGCGTTATGTTGGTCATTTTTCTCCAAAGAATCCTGATTGGCTGGCAGAACCATTACAAAAACTTGTGAAAAAGGACTAGAAAATTAGGGGTAAATCTGCTCTGATGTGCCCATCTTTTTGTCTATTTTATCTCCACTTCATATGAAAATTGCTCGACTGTCTTGCTTGGCTTTATTCAGCTTAGCTTTATTTGGTTGTGATCAAACTGTAAAAAATGCTCCCCCTACGACTTCGATTAAAGCTCGTGAACCTGTTATCGCTTTGGCTTTAGGTGGAGGTGGTGCAAAAGGCTTTGCGCATATTGGTGTCATTAAAGTTTTAGAATCTCATGGTATTAAAGCTAAGATTGTCACTGGAACAAGTGCAGGTAGCTTTGTTGGAAGTATTTATGCAAGTGGGCAAACCCCTTATCAAATGCAAAATCTCGCATTAAAACTTCAAGAATCTGATTTGCGTGATCTTACCATCAATAGCCAAGGCATTATCCTTGGGCAAAAACTGCAAAACTATGTCAATACTCAAGTTGGTAACAAACCAATTGAAAAATTTCCAATTCGCTTTGCGGCGGTTGCCACTCGTTTAGACAATGGTAAAAAAGCTGAGTTTATTAAAGGAAATGCAGGTCAAGCCGTACGAGCCTCTTGCAGTATTCCCAACGTCTTTGTTCCAGCTGTGATTGGTAATACCAAATATGTAGATGGTGGTTTAGTCAGTCCTATTCCTGTGAAAACTGCCAAAGATATGGGTGCTGATATTGTGATTGCAGTCGATATATCTGCGCGTCCAACAGGTGATAAACCATTAAGTATGTGGGGTTTATTGGATCAGACCATTAATATTATGGGACAACAAAGTATTAATGAAGAATTGAGCCAAGCAAATGTTGTAATTCAACCGAAAGTCGGTCATTTGGGTGTACTTGATCTGAAATCGAGTAATCAAGCAATTTTAGAAGGCGAAAAATCGGCTCAAGCGAAAATTACATCAATCCAAAATGCAATTGCAACATTTAAGAAATCTCCTGCTGCATTTAAACCTGCACCAAAAGCTAAATTCTAATCATTATCTTCAGGGGTTGCTGCTATTTTATAATAATCATCAGCCCCAATATCTAAAAAAACAATCTTTGTATATTCATAAACATAATGATCTGCTACAGTGCCAAAGTGAATGTTTTTTCACCTAACTCAGTTTAATGATGCGAGCAAATCTATGGAGTTTGTAGTTGAACCTTGGCACTGGTTTGTATTAGGAATTTTGCTGATCCTTTCAGAGTTGATTTTGACCGCTTTTGCTGCGTTATGGTTTGGCGTAGCCGCAATTATGGTCTGCATTTTACTATGGCTTTTCCCAATGATGGGCTTTACTACCCAAGTGGTCACATGGGGAATTTTATCAATTTTATGTACGATTCTTTGGTTCAAGTTTATCAAACCACTTTCAATTGATAAAACTAAAGCAGGTCTAGCGCGTGAATCAACAATAGGTCAAGTGGGTATGGTGATTAAAACTGGACTTGATCATGGGCAAATCGTCGTACGCTTTCCCATGCCCCTTTTAGGTTCTGATGAATGGAATTGCCGTTCTACAGCTCCAGTACAAGTTGGTGATCGTGTCAGAGTAATTGATATTTTAGGTAATGATTTAGTCGTTCAACCACATAGCAATTCATAAACATAAAGAGGGTTTTCAATGTCTGTCGGTACTATTGTTGTCTTAGCACTTTTAGCTTTTATTGGCACAACTATTTTTAAAGGGGTGCGTATTGTTCCTCAAGGGTATAAATGGATTGTGCAACGTCTAGGTAAATACCATACCACCCTAAACCCAGGTCTGAACTTTGTTATTCCTTATATCGATGAAGTGGCTTATAAAATTACAACTAAAGATATTGTGTTAGATATTCCATCACAAGAAGTGATTACTCGAGACAATGCTGTTTTAGTAATGAATGCAGTCGCTTATATCAATCTAACAACTCCAGAAAAAGCCGTGTATGGAATTGAAAATTATACATGGGCGATTCAAAACCTAGTGCAAACTTCATTACGTTCGATCGTCGGCGAAATGGATTTAGATGATGCTTTATCATCTCGTGATCACATTAAGGCAAAATTAAAAGCTGCCATTTCTGATGATATTTCAGATTGGGGCATTACCCTTAAAACAGTTGAAATTCAAGATATTCAACCATCACATACCATGCAAGCTGCGATGGAAGCACAAGCAGCGGCTGAACGTCAACGTCGTGCAACGGTGACGAAAGCAGATGGTGAAAAACAAGCTGCAATTTTAGAGGCGGATGGTCGTTTAGAAGCTTCCCGTCGTGATGCAGAAGCTCAGGTAGTCCTTGCTGAATCTTCACAACGTGCGATTGAAATGATCACCACTGCTGTAGGTGATAAAGAAATTCCTGTTGCTTATTTATTGGGTGAGCAATATGTGAAAGCAATGCAGGATCTATCTAAATCAAGCAATGCAAAAACGGTGGTACTCCCATCGGATGTACTTAATGCTATCCGTGGAATTATGGGGAAACATTAATTTTAATAACTCAAATGTGTTACTGTTTGTAGTAGCACATTTGATCACATAAAAATTTTAAGCTCATGATTTATATTATAGGTTTAATCCTAAGTTTCATTTATTGTGGGCAACTTTTATCCTCAGAAATACAGTCTCGTAATACTTTTCATATGAAAAATGGTGACAAACCAAATGCATTTGTTACCATTTTTCCAGCTATTCCCTTTTTCCAAATTATATTTTTAATAATCTGTTGGCTATTAAATTATTTCTTCCATCCAATTGCGATCAAAGTTTTATGTATCTTATTTATCTTCCAATTTATTTTTTGGATTATCAATTTTAAAAGAAATCAAAAGAAAGAATAAAGAGTTGAGTACCACTGTACTTAAACCTATGATTTAAAAAAATTATTGATTAATTAATTTACGGGTCTTAACTGGCAGTTGCTTCGCCACCAAATCATAAGAATCTTTAATCAGGTCTTGCAGCAAATCTGTTGTAATTTCATCACCGCTGGCAATTGATATCCAGTGTTTCTTATTCATATGGTAACCTGCCGAAATTGAAGGATACAGCTCCTGATATTCCAAACTTTTCTCAGGCTTGCATTTGATGGTTACAAGCAGCTTTCCAGAATAGGCACCAATTAACATAAACATCTTGTCAAAAATTTTAAACACTTCACAATCTGGTCCAAAAGGTTGAGACTGGATTGAAAAAGCAAGTTCTTGCCCATACTCAAGTGCAAATTGTTGTAATTGATCATCCTTCATAAAACCGTATCCTATTTTATTTCTTATCGTTTATGGTCTTGGCTTAGATTAACTTTGGCGTGCTAACAAAAATTGAGAAATTTCAACAAGTTCTTTAGCATCATCCCCGAAATATGCTAATGCTTCAAAAGCTTGATCATGTAAAGTTTGAGCATAAGCCTGAGCTTGAGCCAATCCCATCAATGCAGGATAAGTAGATTTTTGCACTTGCTCATCTTTGCCCGCAGTTTTACCTAAAATTTCAGTACTCGCCGTAACATCAAGAATGTCATCTTGTACTTGAAAAGCTAAACCAATGGTTTGCCCAAATTGACGCAATTTAGGAATTGCCTGATCTGTCCCGTTAAAAATGGTAACTGCACCCATCATGATCGCGGCTTGAATCAGCGCCCCCGTTTTATTACGGTGAATATTTTCTAATTCAGTTTGATCAACTTGTTTACCTTCAGCTTGTAAATCAAGCACCTGTCCGCAAACCATTTTAGAGCTTGCTGTCGCCAAAATTTGCATTTGCTTCAAGACAATAGCTGCATCTGTACCTTGACCTTGTTCATCAAACAAACGGCTGCCCAATATCTCAAATGCCATGGACTGTAAAATATCACCCACTAATAGTGCAGTATCTTCACCAAATGCCACATGACAGGTTGGTTGACCTCGACGTAACAAATCATTATCCATACATGGCAAATCATCATGTGCTAAGGAATAACAATGTATTAACTCAATCGCAACGGCAGCACGACGAGCCGCCGCAAAATTATGATTTGGCAATAAAGCTGCTGTTGCATAACATAATGCAGGACGAACACGCTTACCGCCCAACATTACTGCATGGTGAACGGCCGACTTTAATGGTTCAGGAATGGAAAATGCAGCCAATGCTGTCAATAAATCTTGTTGAATACGTTGTTGAGATTGTTGTAAAACATCCGCATTAACTTGAGAAATAGATGACACGATTGCCTCGGGAAATTTTAATGAAAGGATCAACCGACAAAAACTTGCCAGAATGACAACATCATAACATTATTTATTTAGAGAAATTGTTTTTGTGTTTTTAATAACTTTAAAATAATAAAGCCTTCAAACGAAGGCTTTATTCATAAGATCAAATCAGTATTTAGAAAGTATCACCAGGTACACGTACCCAACCTTCCATCAATACACGTGCACTACGGCTCATAATCGCTTTTTTGACAGCCCACTTCCCATCAATTAACTCGGCTTGAGCACCGACACGTAAAGTGCCTGATGGATGACCAAAACGAACTGCTTCACGCTCGCCACCACCTGCTGCTAAATTCACTAAAGTACCCGGAATTGCGGCTGCCGTTCCAATCGCCACGGCTGCTGTCCCCATCATGGCATGATGTAGCTTACCCATAGACAATGCACGTACCAATAAATCGACATCTGATACTTCAACAGTTTTGCCACTTGAAGAACTATAGCTTTTAGGTTCTGAAACAAAAGCGATTTTAGGTGTATGCTGACGTGCTGCTGCTTCTGAAATATCTTTGATCAAGCCCATATGAACTGCACCATATGCGCGAATTTTTTCAAAACGTGCTAAGGCTGCGGCATCCCCATTAATATGATCTTGTAATTCTGTTCCTTGATAGCCAATATCTTCAGCATTCAAGAAAATCGTTGGAATGCCTGCGTTAATAAATGTCGCTTGGAATGTTCCAACATCAGGCACAACCAATTGATCAACAACATTTCCTGTAGGGAACATATCCCCACCCTCTTCGCCATCATCAGCGGGGTCTAAAAATTCAATTTGAACCTCTGCTGCAGGGAAAGTCACTCCATCTAATTCAAAATCACCTGTTTCCTGAACCTGACCATTGGTTACTGGGACATGTGCAATAATGGTTTTTTGAATATTCTTTTGCCAGATGCGTACCGTACAAATCCCATTTTCAGGAATACGATCTGCATCGACTAAACCATTTGAAATCGCAAATGAACCGACTGCTGCTGTCAAGTTGCCACAGTTACCACTCCAATCTACAAAAGCTTGATCAATTGAAACTTGTCCAAATAAATAGTCGACATCGTGCTCTGGCTCTGCACTTTTTGCCAAGATCACTGTTTTACTGGTACTTGAAGTTGCACCGCCCATACCATCAATCTGTTTACCATAAGGATCTGGACTTCCTATGACACGTAGCAAGAGCAAGTCACGTGCTTTTCCAGCAACTTGTGCGGCTTCAGGTAAATCATTGAGATTGAAAAAGACACCTTTACTCGTGCCACCACGCATGTAGGTTGCAGGGACTTTAATTTGTGGTACTGAACTCATGTCAATTTCATCCTTTTATCATGTTCTTGGTGCAAGTGAATGTGAGCTTAAATTATCGTAGAGTCATCTGAAATGCCATACGACTATACGATTAAAGCAAAGCGGAATAGATAAAGCACATCGTGTATATTGAGTAAAATTGAATAACTTAACAATGGCACGAAACTAAACAACTGCTGTTTAAAAAACAAAAGTCTGATTTAAATGTCTAAAATACCGCCACCATGTAGTTTACTATTCGTTCAAATATAGGATTTTAAATAACTTTTAAAAACTACTTTCCAGTCATAGCCAAGCTGTACTTTTACTAGGCTAAAACTTTGCAATCTATTAGAATATTCCACTTATTCCTCGTCGAGCTCAGTCCTTTGAACAACGATTCTTCTCAACTTCAGCGTGGACTAAAAAACCGCCATATCCAGCTCATTGCTATGGGTGGAGCTATTGGTACGGGCTTATTTTTAGGTTCTGCGCAAGTCATCCAGTCTGCTGGACCATCAATTATTTTGGGTTACGCAATCGGTGGTTTGATTGCATTTCTCATCATGCGCCAATTAGGTGAAATGATTGTCGAAGAACCTGTCGCTGGTTCATTTAGTCATTTTGCTTATCAATATTGGGGGAAGTTTCCAGGATTCTTATCAGGTTGGAATTATTGGGTACTATATATCCTTGTTGCGATGAGTGAACTGACTGCGGTTGCAAAATACATTAACTACTGGTGGCCTCATATTGCGGCTTGGCAATCAGTGTTATTTTTCTTTGTCATTATTACAGCAATTAATCTCACTAACGTTAAATTCTATGGTGAATCAGAGTTTTGGTTAGCCATCATTAAAGTCACAGCTGTTGTTGCTATGATTTTATTTGGTTTGTTCTTACTTTTCACAGCAGATGCAAATTCAACAGCCTCATTTAGTAACCTTTGGTCACATGGTGGATTCTTTCCAAACGGTTTCGATGGTTTGTTTTACATGCTTGCCTTTATTATGTTTGCTTTCGGTGGAATCGAACTGATTGGTATGGCTGCGGCAGAAGCGAATGATCCTAAGAAAACCATTCCAAAAGCAATTAATCAAGTTGTTGTGCGTATTTTAGTTTTTTATGTTGGCTCATTAGCGATTCTCCTTTCACTTGTGCCTTGGAACCAACTGGATTTAGGTGGCTTAGACAAAAGTCCATTTGTGATGATTTTTAGTCAAATGGGAATTGGTTGGGCGGCTCATTTACTTAACTTTATTATCTTAACAGCGGCTTTATCTGTATATAACAGCGGTATGTTTGCCAATAGCCGTATGCTTTTTGGTTTAGCACAACAAGGGAATGCACCTAAAGTTTTCGCTAAAGTAAATAAACAAGGTGTACCGATTCCTGCTGTTTTATTATCTGCTTTATTGATTTTTGGTTGCGTACTGTTGAACTATTTTGTTCCAGAAGATGCCTTAGGTCATTTGATGTATGTGGTAGTTGGTGCTTTAGTGCTTAACTGGGCAATGATCAGCTTAACTCATTTAAAATTCAAAGCGATGGTAAAACAAAAGAATTTAAAAACCAGTTTCCCTGCGTTATGGTCACCAATCAGTAACTACTTAGTCTTAGTTTTCATTGCAGTCGTGCTGTACATCATGTGGCAACAAGGTTTCAAAGAATCTGTGCTGATGATCCCAATCTGGATTGTATTGATGTTTGTGCTATATAAAGCTTTAAATCTTAAAGCAAAAAACTAAATATCTGATCAAATTCATCAAAAAGTGATTGCTTAGGCAATCACTTTTTTGTTTATAATCATAAAATTATGCGCTTATAGCTTAACTGGATAGAGCAGTTGCCTCCTAAGCGACCGACGTGGGTTCGAGTCCCGCTGAGCGCACCATTTAGGGGATCGAGATATAAACGATAGCATCCTTGAATAAAGTAAAAATCTATAAACAATTAATTTTAAAAATAAATTTAACTATTTAATTAGCTAATAATCCTTTCGCTTTGGTGAGTAAATCTTGTTGGTCTATCTCAGACGGATGAAAACTAGCTTTATAGAATGCTAAATAATCAGGTAGTAAACGCCACGTCATTTGAGTCAGCCCTAAAAGCGTTTGAGCATTTTTTAAAAGTTGTGCTGGGGAATACAAGGTATTTTTGCGATCTTGCCAGGCAAGATGACTGGTCATCACAATAGTGCTAGTTATAAATCCGACAGTAATGGTTCGCATACTTCTACGACGCTGTGCTAAATTAGCAAAAACTTGCTGATATACATCAAAAGCTACATGCTTATGTTCGATTTCTTCAACAGCATGCCAAAGCCATAGATTCTTCATGTTTTCTGATAAACCCTTAAACATGACATTTGGATACTGAAGCATATAACCAGCCATCATTGCCGTAAAATGCTCAAGTGCGACCGTTGCAGCCAATTGACGGCGTTGGCTCAAAGTCCGTAAGCGAATCATCTCCTGCTCATAAGCCTTTTCAAATTTTTTTAAATGATATTCGCTGCTTTGCACCAATTGATTGAACTGTTCATGCGCGCGGGCATGATGTGCCTCTTGACCAATAAAACCTGAAATATCTTTTTGTAATTGTTCATCATGAATTTGATCACGCACATTACGAACAGTTTCTACAAAAAAACGTTCTCCCTGTGGAAAGCTCATAGATAGTGCTGTGAGAAAATGTGACATTAGCGTAGATTCAGTATAGTGCGCTTTAATTTTCTCAGGTTTAAACTGCGTTTGGCGCACCGTAATTGTATTATGTGACATTATGGCTTTCCTTCCCCTAAAACTAAAGCGCAAACAGCTTTAACTACATTAATAAGACCATCAAGAAATCATATATTCAACAGCAAACCGACAAGAGCTACATCATCGACTGAACAACCTTAGATATAAATTTCTACTTAGTTCCAAATTAGAACTATGATTAAATTATAATCTACTACTCATGCTGTCAATTTGTTTTTCATGTATTTTCTCAATTTGTCCTATAAAGATATTTTGTGCCCTTAAAGCGGTTATTTGCTAAATCAAGACTAGATAAAACAATAGATGCTCCTAAATATCCCAAGACTTTTCAATTGATGTGATTTGACTATGAACGCTTTGATGTTCTGCTTGTTTTACTGTGCACCATAATTCCAGAAATTCTTTACCTAAATATTCTGCAAGTATCTTGTTATTTTTAAATAGTTTTAAAGCTTCAATTTGCTCAATTGGCAATAAATAATGTTTAGATTTAAACGTAAGTTGATTGATTTGTTTCGGTATTTCTAACTGGTGTGTTAAACCATAGAGTGTGCCAATCAAAATAATGGCAATGGTAAGATAAGGATTACAATCTGCTCCTGCCACACGGTATTCCAATCTTTGATTTTCTTGATCAGAGCACGGTATTCGAATAGCGACATTACGGTTATTCAGTCCCCAACTCGCTTCTAAAGGAACATGATGACCTTTTTTAAAACGTCTAAAAGAGTTTAAATTGGGTGCCAAAATTGCCATCGAACTTGGCATTAACCATAACAAACCACTGATGACTTTTAGAAGATCTTGAGATAACTCATCTTTCCGAGGACTAAAAATATTGTTTTGATCTTGATCAAGCAAACTCATATGAAAATGCATTCCACTGCCCGCTTTTAACAGATCTGGCTTTGCTAGAAAATTTGCACGAAATCCGTGTTTATGTGCAATTTGTTTAATGGTTCGTTTTAACAACATAATCTGATCACATAACTTTAAAAGATCACATGTGTGTTGCAGATTAAGCTCATATTGCCCTGAAGATGCTTCAGAAATAATTCCTGTAATTATAATATTCTGTAGTTTAGCGATAGCTTCAATCTCATCTAAAATTTGTTGATGTGTATCAGAGAGATGAATATCAAAACATTGGGTTATTAATTCTTGAACTTCTTGTCCCCCACTCAACGGCTGTAAATAAAATTCTATTTCTGCTGCAATACAAGGGTGATAATTTTTTTCATGTAATTGTTGGAGTATTCTTTTTAAAATATTACGAGGTTCAATTAAACACTCTTGATGGCGATCATCTTTCATCGTCAATAACAATTGAGCATTAGTTTCAGGCTCAATGGCACAAGGTTGCAATGAACCTAGGATAGGCTGGCACAAATGATCTGGTTCACCAATAAATTTACCTAATCCTGTTTCTTCTATCACATTTCCATTTAGACTCATCGCATAAATGGAAAGGGGTAAATAACATGCTTTGACCAATTGTGTTAAGCATTTGACATCAATTCTTTTACCTCGTAGATGTCCATTCAGGTCATACAAATAAATATCAATATGTTGTGTATTTGGATACTTTTCTAAATAATGATCTACTTCCTCTAAAAATAATCCCTTATCGAGCAGGTTATTTTCAGATTTTTGCTCATTTGATTGATTAATCGCATTATTAAAATTTAATAGCTGATTCAACTCTACAAAGACGGCATTCATAAATTAAACCAAGTTCATATTGTTATGAATAGGATAATTTATGCTTATAAATATGTAACGTTAAGATAATATAAACATATCTAAGCTCAGTATAAATTTAACGTAAAATTTAAGTAACCATTTAGAATTTTGTTAAGCATCATAAGCACTGACCGATGTAATTTTACGAATTCTAACAGTCAATTCCTTCACGATATAATTGACAGATACAACCAACATCAAACCAATAATAAAAGATCCAATGATATCAAATGGAAAATGAACCCCAACATAAATCCTTGATAAACCAACGACCATACCGACAAAAATACCAAATACACCAATCTTCTTAAAACCTGCTAACCAATATGAAAAGGCAATGATTGTGATGGTTAGGGTATGCTGACTGGGAAATGATGAACTTGGACCATGCCCAATAAGTTGATGACCTAGTCCTATTTCAAACGGACGTGGATGATGGTAGAAAATTTCAGCCAAATCACTCAGGATTAAAGAAAGCAACACAATTAAAAGTGTTTTCGCGAATAAATAGTTATAGATCTTCCATTGATAAACCAATAAAAATAAAAGAAAACATATAAAAACTGTATTTAAATCATGTGCTGTGAATATAGCAACTCTATCTAAAATAGGGATTTGAGTTGCAATCGAATTGATGCAATCAAACAAGTAAATGTTTAGGCTCTCGAAGATCATTGCATCTTTATCTTTGCTAGATTAATTCCTCGCAATATATAAGCTGATCATTAAAGAATTATTAAATGGCTGCCACAACTCTATTCTTTGAATCATATATCGCTTGTTACATCAGACTAAGTAAACTTTTTACGATATTGATTAGGTGAAATTCCCGTCCAGTGACAATACGCTTTCCTAAAGTTTGAAGTATCTGAAAAACCGAGTCTTTCAGCAATTTCATCCATACTCAGTGTTGTCGCGGCTAGATATTCATCAGCAAGACGTGTTCGTGTACTATCCAATATTTCTTGATAACTCACATTCAAATCAGCTAAACGGCGATATAAAGTTCTTTTAGATACATGTAATTGATCTGCCATCTGTTGAGCGGTTGGAAAATTCCCAACACTGTCCAAGAAAATAAGACGAATCGTTTTGATCAGTTCAGATTCCTCATCATTTTCATCTCCCAACATCCGTTCACAAAAAGATTGACACATATCCGCAGTAATCGGGTTTGCATTTGGACAAGGCGCATCTAACCATGCCAAATCAAAATGCCATTGCATCACCTCTGCATCAAATTCCACAACACAACCAAATGCCTTTTGATATTCATCTGCATATTCAGGGGCAGGATAAGGCAATAATAACCTTTTAGCTTGAAACGGCGCTTCGAGTACACACTGAATTAAGGTTTGCATTGAACTAAACCAGAACTCGCAAATTAATTGTAATAAATGTCCTAAAGCGATAATTTCCTTAGCCTCAAAAATTGCAGCATCATTTTGTATATAAAATGATTTTTGCAATACTGGACTGGCTAATTTGATATGACGAATGCCAAGCTCTACCGCTTGTTGAAAATTACGGGAAGAGTAAAGTGCATAACCATACACCCCGAAATCTGATAATTTTTGTTTTTGCCCTGCCCGAAGTCCAATCAAGGGATCTTTAGACAAGGATTGGATATTTTGAAATAACTTCAATTTTTGATATTGAGATATTGTTGTAGTTGCACTTGTCAGCGCATCATGCGCAATGCCCGTACCATCTAATATCTGAGCGATGGAATATCCTTGTTTTTGCATTTCATCAAACAAACTGCTTAAACCAAGTATAGGCGTGCCTTGACCGAATAGCGTATGATCATAACGAGCTTCAATATAGATATTTTGCTCAATATTCTGTTTAGGCATTTTTACTTTATCCATTCGGTTAGTAGATAATGGCACTAAATTACTTTTTGTTGTCTCAATTTAACATCGACTAAAAATTCAATCAATCATAAAGTCTATTTCTACCAATAAGCATGGAAGGAGCAACAATGACACTTTCTCATTCGCAGGAATTTAGCGACTCAGCAACTAAACATATGCACTTGGTATTCGCCCAACAACGTGCTGCTTTTGATGCGAATCCATATCCTGATCTTGATGCTCGACGTACAAAATTATTCAAACTCAAAAAACAAATTATTCGTTACCAAGACGTGATCGCCGCGGCCATCAATAGTGACTTTAGTTCTCGATCTGTAGATGAATCAAAATTATTGGATTTATTAGGCTCAGTTTTGGAAGCAGAACATGCCATTCGACATTTACGTAAATGGATGCGACCAAGTAAACGCCGCACTGAACTACTGTTTTTATCAAACCGTCTCGCTGTACAGTATCAACCGAAAGGCATCGTTGGCGTGATTGTTCCTTGGAACTTTCCTGTTTATTTAGCGTTGGGTCCATTAGTTGCTGCAATCGCTGCGGGCAATCGAGTCATGATTAAACTGCCAGAGATTACGCCTGCAACCAATGCAGTGCTGAGACGCATGCTGGCTGAAGTTTTTACTGAAGATGAAGTTTGTATTTTCGGTGAAGAAATTCTTGATCCTGCACAATTCACATCATTGCCTTTTAACCATATTGTATTTACAGGTTCACCTGCAATTGGTCGAGTGGTGATGCGTGCAGCAGCAGAAAACCTAACGCCTGTCACATTAGAATTAGGCGGTAAATCCCCTGCGCTTGTCAGCCGTCATTATCCCTTAGCCGATGCAGCTAAACGTGTATTGCATGGTAAGGCAACCAACTGTGGACAAATCTGTGTTGCACCTGACTATGCGCTTGTACCCAAAGAACAAGTGAATCAATTTGCAGAAGAATGTAAAAAGAATTTTACGGCAATGTATGGCAGTAATATCAGCAATAATTCTAACTACACCTCTATCGTCAATGATCGCCATTTCAAACGTTTATTAGAAATCCTAGACGATGCAAAAGCCAAAGGCGCTCAAATTATTGCCTGTGCCGAATATGATCGTGACAAAGATGCACGTCGCATGCCTGTACATATTGTACTGAATTGCACACCTGATATGCGTATTCTCAAAGAAGAACTGTTTGGCCCAGTATTGCCCGTAGTTGCTTACGATAGCCTTGATGACGCGATCGCCTATATCAAAGCAGGTGAACGACCTCTAGCACTCTATTGTTTCACCCATGATTCAACCGAACGTGACTATATCTTAAAACAAACTCATTCAGGTGGTGTCACGATCAATGATTGGGGCTGGCATGTGGTCAATCATGATGCACCTTTTGGGGGTATTGGTAACTCAGGTATGGGGACTTATCATGGTGAAGAAGGTTTCCGTGAGTTGTCACATGCAAAAACAGTTTTTACTCGCCATCGCTTCTTCCCAACGCAATTGTTCTATCCACCTTATGGCACTTGGGTACAAAAACTGGCATTAAGTTTCTTCTTGAAAAAAGGCGACCCAAACTTAAAATAAATGGTTTATTCGTCAGAAAGAGAGTTTTGCAAACTCTCTTTTTATTTTTCAATTTAGGATTTTCCTTGAAAACGTAACCCCACGCCTGCGATGGTAAAAATATATTTTGGAGTGACTGCAGAATCTCCAATTTTGGTGCGGAGTTTTTTCACCAAGATTCGAAGATAATGAGTATCTTCTTCATGCGTGATACCCCATAACTCGGTCATGATTTGTTTTTGAGTCACGATCTTACCTTGATGGCGAATCAATAGTGCTAACAGTTGAAATTCCTTTTTTGTGAGAACAATTTCTTCATTCGCGAACCTCACTACGTGTTCAGCCACATCCACAGATAATTGACCATCATCAAATACAATATTCTGTTCAGACTGCTGTGGTTTATTGCGAAACATGACTCGAATACGGGCACATAATTCCTGAATGCTAAATGGTTTAGTGACATAGTCGTTTGCACCTGCATCGAGCAATTTAATTTTTTGATTTTCATCAGGACGGGCAGATAACACAATCACAGGAATATCTGACCATTGCCTCATCTCAGTCAATACTTCCTGTCCTTCCATATCTGGTAAACCCAAATCTAAAATCAGTAAATCCGCACCTCGTGTTGCCAAAATTTCTAAGCCTTTCATGCCATTTTCAGCAACATGCACCTGATAACCTTGCGCACGTAAAGCAATGTCCAAAAATTTTCGAATTTGAGGTTCATCATCAATAATCAGAATTGATGCATTTGAATAAATTGTTTGCGACATAAAAAATCGTTTAACCCTGACGTAACGATAATCGTATGCGAATTAAGGTGCCTTGACCATCTGTTCCAGCAAAAGCTTCGATACTGCCCATATGTGCGCCAATAATGGCTTTGACAATCGCTAGCCCTAAACCTGTTCCCGTTTTACCACGATCACCACGCTGCATGGTGTAGAACATATCGAAGATTTGCTCGCGTTCATCTTCGGGAATGCCAATCCCTTGATCGATAATGTCAATTTGCAGAAATTGTTCCTCTTGCTGAATCTTCACTTCAATCGGAACATCATTTGGTGAAAATTTGGCGGCATTTTCTAAGACATTAAAAATGGCTTGTTCAATCAAAGCTGGATGCACATACAATTGCGGAAGTTCTTCCGCCAAAGCAACTTCGATTTTCACCTCAGGCTGATAGCGTTTCAGTCGTTGAGTTGCCGAGCCAATCAGTTCATCTGCACCGATCCAAGCACGACTTAAAGTCAAACCCTGATGACCTAATCGAGTCATATCCAATAGGTTTTGTATATAACGATCCAGTCGTTCCCCTTCAATGTGAATGGTGTCTAATAATTCATGGCGATCGCTTTCAGGCATCTGTTCACCATAATATTTGAGCGTATCTGCTGAACCAATCATCGCTGCTAAGGGTGAACGTAAATCATGCGATACCGAAGAAAGTAAAGCTGAACGTAATTTTTCCGTTTCAGCCACTACTCTAGAATTTTCTAATTGTAAAGACAATTGTACCCGAGCAACAGTTTGAGCAATATCCTCAATCATCAACTCAGTTAAACGTTGTAATTCAAAACTGATGGTTTGGGCATTTTGATGAAAACGAATTGCAATCACCCCATATTCTTTCACTAAATTCAGTGGAATAAACCACCATTCAGAATTGGTCAGGGTATTGGTAAAACGTCCACAGGGTTTCGCATTCTTCTGCGTCCAATCTGCGGCAATCTGATCTTTTTCATTTAAAGCAGAAACATCACCTAAAGACTGATTTTCAACTTTTAACCAGACCGTCGCATTTAATGAGGTTTCTAAATGTTGTTTGGCGACGGTTAATACCTGTTCAATATCCACACAGGTCGATAGTTTTCTTTCCAATTCTTGCAACTGTAACGAGACTGAATTTGCAGCACGTAAACTCAAGACCTGCGCACGTAATTGGTTGGCTAAACGCCCGACCAGTAAGGCTGAGACAATAAACGTAATGATGGTAATCACGCCTCGTTCAGCGCTAATCATAAAGGTAAATCGAGGTTCGATAAAAAAATAGTTGTAGAGTAAAAAACAGATGAATACGCTGATAATCGTAATCAACATGCGGGCGCGTATCGCAACCAATAATACCGTCACAATAAAAATTAAGGCTAAATCACTATACCCAATAAAATGATCACTGATTGCTGCCACAATCAGTCCTAGCAACACAATGATAATACTTTCAAACACTTCACGTTGATTAAATGCTAAACCTTGTTCCAGCCAAGATGAATGCGCCACATCTGTCTGCAAACGCTTTTCATTATTTTGGGCTTTTAAAGGCTGAACAAAGGTGATTTCAAAAGGGTGCTGTTTCTCTAACAGTTGATCGGCAATATGATCTGAAAATAGACGCTGCCATAGCGATTTTTGAGGACTTTTGCCAAGCAAAATATTAGATGCACCATAATCATAAGCTGCCTGTAAAATGGTCGATGCAATATGATTGCTATAGAGTAAATAAGTGTCTGCACCGAGCTTACGTGCTAGATTAAAAGCCTTCGTCACTGCAAAGGCTTGGGTCGTTTCAACCTTACTTTTTTGAATCGAAATGACGCTCCACGTTGCATTGCGCCTTTCCGCAATCCGATGGGCACGGCGTACCAAATCTTCAGAGAATTCAGAACCATCTATTGCCAACATGACATGATTTTGAATCGGAATAATCTGCCCTTGCGCAACAAATTTTTCTCGATAATCAATATCGACCTGCCCTGCAACAGTTTGAATTGCCAGATCACGTAACGCTGTCAAATTTGCAGCTTTAAAAAAACCTTGTAATGCATGAGGGGCAACATCGGCGAAATAAATCTTGCCATGATTCATCCGTTCTAATAATTCTGGAACAGGTAAATCAACCAGTCGAATGTCTTTCAAACGTTTCAGTAATGCATCGGGAACGGTTTCAGTTACCCGAATCCCCGTAATTTGAAAAACCACATCATTCAGACTTTCCAAATGCTGAATATTTAAGGTGCTATAGACATCAATACCTGCATCCAACAACTCATTGACATCTTGCCAACGATATTCATGCCGACTATTAGGTACATTCCGATGGGCAAGTTCATCAACAAGTACAATTTGAGGCTTTAATTTAAGAAGTTGGTCGAGATCCATCTCGTCTAACATTCGCCCTTGATATTCCACAGATTTTCTTGGAATAACATTGAGCCCTTGAATCAAAGCTTCGGTGTCAGATCGACCGTGGGTTTCAACCACCCCGACCATCACATGCTGCCCTTGTTGCATCAGTTCATGCGCTCGGGTCAGCATGGCATAGGTTTTACCTACGCCAGGTGCTGCGCCCAAGAAAATGGTCAAACGTCCAGATTGTTCACGCTGACTATGTGCCAACCATGCATCTGCTTTATTATTACGGTCGATCTGCATAATTACGCTCTATCAACGTGTGGTCGATGACAATTGATCTAAAGCTAAATTTAGCTGTAGCACATTCACTCGCGCTTGCCCATATACGCCGAATTGTGCAGGCTGAATTTGTTGTTGTACCAAATCACGAACTTGCTGCTCAGGCAAATGATGTTGTTGTGCCACACGTTTCACCTGTAATAAAGCACTTTCAGGTGAAATATCTGGGTCAATCCCGCTTCCTGAAGCCGTCACCATCTCATTTGGCACTTGTTGCTCAGCAATATGATTATTTTGTGCAAATTGCACTGTTCGCTCTTTGATTTGTTTTTGTAAATCAGGATTAGAGATTGCCAAATTACTGCCCGCCATGCCATCTACACTGTAACTTACAGCACTCGGTCGTCCATGGAAATATTGTTCACTAACAAAGTTTTGTCCTACCAAACTTGAACCAATAATTTTACCATTCAGTTCAATGACACTACCATTGGCTTGTTTGGGAAAGATCAACTGCGCAATCGAGACACTTGCTGTAGCATACAACATGCCTGCAATGAAAAAACCAACCACAATCAAACCCAGACTCGGACGTAGGACTGAATGTCCTTGACCCGATAATGCCAAGTCCTGTTGATTCAATTGCTCATGATTCAATAAAGTATTCATTTCTCACTCCTAAATCCACAAGGACACAACAAGGTCAATTAACTTGATCACAATAAACGGAAAGATCACCCCACCTACACCGTAAATCAGCATATTACGGCGTAACAATTGCAGTGCACTGGCAGGTTTGAATTGAACGCCTTTGAGTGCCAATGGAATCAACATTGGAATAATCAAAGCATTAAAGATCAAAGCGGAAATCACGGCACTGCTTGGACTACTAAGCTGTAAAATATTTAGTACCCCAAGTTGTGGAATCGCCACGGCAAACAATGCAGGTAAAATCACAAAATACTTAGAGACGTCATTTGCCAACGAAAAAGTGGTTAATGCTCCACGAGTAATCAATTGCTGTTTACCAATTTCAACCACATCTAGCAATTTGGTTGGGTCAGAGTCCAGATCTACCATATTGCCAGCTTCTTTCGCGGCTTGGGTGCCTGAGTTCATGGCTAAGCCAATGTCTGCCTGTGCCAAGGCAGGTGCATCGTTGGTACCATCACCGACCATTGCCACCAGTTTACCCGCAGCTTGTTCTTTACGGATACAAGCCAATTTATCTTCAGGTTTGGCTTCTGCAATATAATCATCCACCCCCGCTTCTGCTGCAATCGCTGCTGCAGTCAACGGATTGTCACCTGTAACCATAATGGTTTTAATACCCATCTCACGTAACAGCGCAAAACGTTCTTTAATACCCTGCTTGATCACATCTGATAGCTCAATCACCCCTAAAATACTGTGATTTGAAGCCACTACCAGTGGTGTTGCACCTTTAGAAGCCACTTGCTCGACACGAGTTTTGAGTTCAATGTTGTCTTTGATTTCTTGATGGGTAAAGTTAAGAATCGCGTCCACAGCACCTTTACGAATCGTTTGTCCAGTTGCTAGATTTACTCCTGAAAGACGAGTTGAGGCACTAAATTGAATGAACTCAGCATCTTTCGGCTCTTGGATACTTTCACCTAACTCTTTCCCAAGGCTGATGACCGATTTCCCTTCAGGCGTTGGATCGGCAAAAGAAGTGAGCATTGCTGCTTGACGTAACTCGGTTGGGGTTACACCTGCCAAGGGATAAAAAGCAGTGGCTTGGCGATCTCCATAGGTGATCGTGCCTGTTTTATCCAACAACAACACATCAATATCACCCGCAACTTCAACCGCTTTCCCTGATTTGGCTAAGACATTGGCTTTTAAAGCACGGTTCATCCCTGCGATACCGATTGCAGGCAGCAAGCCACCAATCGTAGTTGGAATCAAACAGACTAACAGTGCAATCAGCAAGACCATACTGATTTTGATCCCGACCATTGAACCAATCACAGGTAAGGTCAGCACTACGACAATAAAGGTAATGGTCATGATATTCAGTAAGATACTCAGTGCGATCTCATTCGGTGTCTTTTGACGATTGGCACCTTCCACCAAGGCAATCATTCGGTCTAAAAAGCTATGACCTACCTCATTACTGACTCGAATAATAATTTCATCCGACAAGACCTTCGTACCACCAATCACGCCTGAACGATCTGTATTGGCTTCACGTAATACAGGCGCAGACTCTCCTGTAACGGCTGATTCATTGATGGTCGCAAAACCCTGAATAATCTCGCCATCCGCAGGAACAATTTCACCTGCCTTGACGATGACCAAATCATCCTTTTTGAGTAGGTTTGCGGAAATCATGGTCGGTACAGCATTTAAATCGAGAATCCGATTTGCAGTTAAGTTTTCACGCGCCTGACGTAATGATGCTGCTTGTCCACGCCCTTTGGCTTCTGCAACCGCCTCAGCATAATTGGCAAATAAGACCGTGACTAATAAAATCAAGCTCAGGACTAAACCAAAACCTAAACTGGTATTTCCCATCAAAGTGGCAACAAGGGTTAAAACTGTTCCCACCCACACACATGCCATCACTGGATTTTTAAACGCATGTTGAGGCAGCAATTTATGGAAAGTTTGCTGAATAATTTCTTTATTCAAGATATCCATCTGTTGTGTCGCATTTGAATGTTTCATTGTGCTTGCTCCACACTTAAACTTTTATCGACAAATAGTCAGCAATTGGCCCAATCACCAACACTGGCATGAATTGCAACAAGGTCAGAATCAGCACGATCCCAATCAAGGTCAACGCAAAAGTTGGAGATTCAATATGTAAAGAACCCTTGCTTTCGGCTGCTTGCGGTTTGGTTGCTAAACTCACTGCGATCAAAACTGGAATAATCAACACGCTATAACGCCCTGCCAATAAAGCCACACTGGCACTGAGGTTCCACCAGAGCGTGTTATCGCCTAAGCCTTCAAAACCTGAACCATTATTGGCATAGGCAGAGACATACTCATAAAATACTTGGCTGATGCCATGGAAGGCTGGATTTGAATTCCCTGTTATTGATGGAAAGGCAATCGCGATGGCCGTCAAACCCAAAATCACTACTGGTTGTAAGAGAATCACTAGCGCTAATAACTTAATTTCAGTGACTTCAACTTTTCGACCAAATAATTCAGGGGTGCGCCCTGTCATCAAACCTGCGATAAATACTGCGAGAAATAGGTAAATAAAGAACTGTAATAGACCACAACCAATCCCGCCCCAAATGGCATTGATCAGCATATTGCACAGTTCAACCAATCCTGTCAGTGGTGAGGCAGAGTCATGCATCATATTCACAGAACCATTGTTGACTTGTGTGGTCAAACTTCCCCACAGTGCCGATGCCTCAGCACCAAAGCGAACTTCTTTCCCTTCCATTAAAGCAATATTTGAAATGAGCGAAGATTTTTCAGTCCATAGGGTCAACATCGTTGAAGCCAACGACATCAACAACATTGTGCCAAAAATCATCCACATCAGTTTCTTACGTTGAATAAAACGCCCAACCATAAACACCGCAGAAAGTGGAATCAGTAAAATCGCGATCATCTCAATCACATTGGATAGTGGCGTTGGGTTTTCTAAAGGCACACTACTGTTTGGCCCATACCAGCCACCACCATTACTGCCAAGCTGTTTAATCGCCACCATTGGTGCAACTGGACCGAGCAGAATATGCTGTGTTTGTACCTCGGAACTTTGATCTAAGACCTGTGCTGTTGGTCCCGCAGATAATGTTGCAGGCACGCCTTGAAAAGTGAGTAGCAAAGAAAAAATAAGACCTAATGGAATAAAGAATCGAAATAATGGTCGAATGATATCCATCCAGTAATTACCTAGATTAATCTGATTCCAATTCTTTTGATCTGAATCTTCTATTTGACGTGATTGCAGGAACAAAGCCCTTAACATTGCAACCAATAAAGCAAGCCCAACAATTGGAGACAAATATTGCAGCCCAACGATTACTGTCATTTGTGATAAATAAGACAGTTGTGCCTGTCCTGAATAATGTTGCTGGTTGGTATTGGTCAGAAATGAAATGGTGGTATGTAAAGCCAGATCCCAATTCATATTCGGAATATGATCTGGGTTGAGTGGTAACCATGCTTGAGTCATTAAAATAGTGACACTTGCCCCAAGCAGTAGAACATTACTCAGAACAAAAGCACCTAGATATTGCCGCCAGTTCATACCGACCTGCTTCACATTTAGAACAGCGTAGATCGGTTGCTCAATCCATTTAAACAAAGCGTCGCTTTTCATTGGCTTGGCCTGCATCACATCGGCTAGATAAGCACCTAGTGGATACGCCAACAGCAGTGAAAGGACGAAGACAGAAATAAATTCCCACATAGCAAATGCCATTTAAAATAGGTCATCATTAGTATGGAAATTGAGGGTGTAAATTCTCTATATTGAAAAAACCAGTGGACGTAAATTTTGCGTAAAATTATTCCTAAACTATTCTCTGTATTGCCAAAGAATGCTTTAAAGAAAAATTATGGAGAAAAATTTCTTAATTTTTACAAAAAATCTTTGACCTTATAAAAAAAAAATTAAAAAGAAATGCAAAAACAAAACACTTTAAATTATTAGTAATACTTTATATTTATCACCATATTACCAATAAAAACACAAATGTACATAAATTTAAATAGCATTTTTTTTGTGCATTTTCATGTAATCAATCGTACTGACAAGTTCATTTAGAACATTTACTCTTATTGTAATTATGGTATTTTTGTTACATGAAGTTATATCAAATCTATTTCAATACATGATTTGACAAGCCAATCATAGCTTCTCTACTTAGAAAATCTTGAAGTTCAAGGAAAGATTTAAAATGAAATTAAAACATCTTAGCACTGCAATGATTTTAGCGACGCTACCTGCAACTGGAGTATTTGCAGCTGCATTAGATCGCTCAGGTCAATCAATGTCTGCTTTTTTACAGCCAGGTAACTATTTTGAAGCTGGTCTTTCGGTTCTAGATCCAACTGTGGAAGGTAAAGAAGCTGGCGGAACACCAACTCAACGTAAAATTGGTGACATGGGTGACGATTACATGTTCCCTAGTGCGGCTTTAAAACTTCAACTTACAGATAATATTTCTTTTGGGTTACTTTACGACCAACCTTTTGGTGCAGATGCCAAATACACAGGTGAGAACGTATTTGTTTCAAGCGCAAATGATGGAGTATTAAGTCAAAAGTCTTTATCTGATTTATCAACTAAGTCTATTAGCCAATTAGTAAATGCAGCTGGCGCTTCATTTGGACCAGCTCTTCAACAGGTAACTAATCAGACTGGCGGTAATCCAGCAAACCCAACTCAACAAGAAATTCTGGGCGCTTTAAAGCAAGTTGCTATGGGCGGTAATACTACTGTTGGTGCTGGTCTTCAAAAGCTTCAACAAACTCAGAATGCGTTAAATGACGCTAAAGCTTATTTAGGTTCAAGTACGGCTTCAAATAGCACTCAAGTTGAAGTAGATAGTCAGAATCTTTCAATGGTTTTCGGTTTCCAACCTAATAAAAATCTTAACTTTTATGCAGGACCTGTCATTCAAACTGTAAAAGGTAATGTCAGCCTTCGTGGTCAAGCTTATAGTGTTTATAATGGCTATGACGCAGATATTAAAGAAACAACTGGTACTGGTTGGTTAGTAGGTGCAGCTTATCAAATCCCAGAAATTGCACTTAAAGCATCGTTGACATATAGATCAGAAATCGATCACAAAGTTGATATTAAAGAAGACCTTTCTTTGCTAGGATTCCCTGGGCTAACTAGTGTACTTACTGGTTTAGGTGTTGATGCGAGTAAACTTGCGGCTTTAAGTGTTGACAAGAAAACAAAAATTACAACCCCTCAATCTGTAAATCTAGATTTACAGACTGGTATCATGGCTAACACCGTAGCTTTTGCTAACGTACGTTGGGTTAACTGGAAGGATTTCTCAATCCAACCGTATAAATTTGGTGAACTTTCAAAAATTCTTGGTGGTGCAGGTCTAGTCCCTGGTAAACCTAATGGCTTTAATTTGGTCGAATATTCTGATGATCAATGGTCTGTAAATGCAGGTGTTGGTCGTAAGCTCAACGAAAAATGGGCTGGTAATGTTTCTGTAGGTTGGGATTCTGGAGCAGGTAACCCTGTAACGACTTTAGGTCCAACAGAAGGTTATTGGAATGTAGGCTTTGGTGTTCAATATAGTCCAACACCTGCTACATTTATTTCTGGCGGTGTGAAATACTTTTGGTTAGGTGATGCTAAAGCACAAACTGGTGCACAAGCTGGTACTAATGAGTATGTAGCTAGTTTTGAAGACAACAATGCTATCGCTTACGGTTTAAAGATGGGTTACCGTTTCTAATCGACACATCGAATAAAAAAGACCATCAAATGATGGTCTTTTTTATTGCTATGCTAAGAACTGGGTAGCTTCAAGAATTTATTACAGATTATTCTTAAAATATAGAAAAACATGATTAATCAAGTTATTAACAACATACTGACTAGTATATAACATTACACTTCTCAAGAAATTTTCATGACTTTATCAGTTCATTTATGGACATTTGTAAAATATTTTGAGTCATAAAAATTATGTTACTTTTCGCAACATTCTTGTTACAAAGTGATATGAGAGAAAATATCAATGAAGCTTAATGCGATTCAGCACGCTCTTTTACTTAGCTTACTCCCAACCACTTCAGCTTTTGCAGCAGCTTTAGACCGTTCAGGTCAATCTATTGCCCCTTTTTTACAAGCAGGCAACTATTTTGAAGCAGGTATTTCAGTTCTTGATCCAAATGTATCAGGTAAAGATACATCGAAAAATGATACAGGTAATATGGCGGGTAATTATTACTCGCCAAATGCTGCTTTAAAACTTCAGGCAACCGAAAAATTCTCTATTGGCCTTATTTATGATCAACCTTATGGAGCTGATGCAGAATACAAAGGCAAAAATAACTTTATTGAAAGTGGCCCTTTTCCATTTAAAGGTGGTACTTCAGTTACAGTTGATACTGAAGATTTGAATTTAATTCTAGGTTATCAACCAAATCAAAACTGGAACCTCTATGCGGGAGCTGTTTATCAAACACTAGATGCAACGGTATTATTACGTGGTGCAAGTTACAGTGCTTATAGTGGTTATGATTTTAAAACAGGTCGTGATGAAGCTGTTGGTTGGTTAGCTGGTGTCGCTTATCAAATTCCAGAAATTGCACTCAAAGCATCTTTAACATATCGTGCAAAAATCAAGCATGAAATGAATGCATATGAGAATCATGGTATTGCAGGAATGACGTTATCAGCAGATCTAAATGCGGGTTTAATTCAAATCAATAAATCTGAAGGACAAACAGAAATCACCACACCTCAATCCATCAATCTTGACTTTCAAACTGGGATCATGGAAAACACGATTGCATTTGCGAACTTACGTTGGGTGAATTGGAAAGACTTTGCAATCCGCCCTTATAAATTTGGCGAAGCTTCACTTTTATCAGATATTGTAAAAAATACTGGTAAAAAAGATGGTTTTGATTTGGTTGCCTATACAGATGACCAATATTCTGTAACTGCTGGCGTAGGCCGTAAACTTAATGATCATTGGGCTGGTAATGTATCTGTAGGTTGGGATTCTGGTGCAGGTAACCCAGTTACAACACTCGGACCAACAGAAGGTTATTGGAATGTAGGCCTAGGAGTTCAATATAGTCCTGCCCCGAATTACTTTATTGCTGGTGGTGTAAAGTATTTCTGGTTAGGAGATGCTAAAGCTCAATCAGGTTCTCAATTTAATACGCCGAACTACGTAGCTGAGTTTGAAAATAATGATGCGATCGCTTATGGTTTGAAAATTGGTTATAAATTCTAATAAATAGCAAAAAATAAAAGGCGCTTAGAAGCGCCTTTTATTTTTAAATTTCCATTATCTTTAATAAAAAGCTTAGAAATTTTAATTATTCTGGAATATCGCGTTGTGATACAGAGCGTATTGCTTGTTTCAATGCTTCATAGCCATGCAATGGTGGAAACTGTGGGAATTCAGCAATTACATTTGCTGGTGCATCAAATAAGAACCCATGATCTGCTTCACCTAACATAGTCGTATCATTATAAGAGTCACCAGCAGCAATCACACGGAAATTTAAACCATGTAATGCTTTCACTGCCTGACGCTTCTGATCAGGCTGGCGTAATTTATACGCCGTAATCATACCATTTTCATCAGTTTCAAGTTTATGACAGAAAATCGTTGGCCAACCTAGTTGTTTCATCAATGGATGTGCAAACTCATAAAAAGTATCAGATAAAATAATCAGTTGAAAATGTGTACGTACCCATTCAACAAATTCTTTTGCACCTTCAAATGGTCCCATATCAGCAATCACAGCTTGAATATCATTTAAACCCAAACCATGCTCTTTTAAAATGTTTAAACGTTGAGTCATTAAAACATCATAATCTGGAATATCGCGCGTCGTCGCTTCTAATTCTTTAATTCCTGTTTTCTTGGCAAAGTTAATCCAGATTTCTGGTACAAGTACCCCTTCAAGGTCTAGGCATACGATTTCCATGAATGCATCCAATGTTGATTAAAAATTGCTGTATCATACCATTAAGATTTTCATTTTTTGCGCTGTTGTTAAATAAAACGATTTTATTCTGCAAGATTAAAATCGAAGACAAGCAAATGGCTTTGCTTAGAATGATTTACAATTGTGCCCAAGCCTTTCGCCAGGAACACCTATGACTGTTATTCCGACTATTGACCTTGTAGATGCGCTCGCTGCTGAATATTCAGATAAATCACCACGAGAAATTTTAGAGCTTGCTTTAAGCCAAGAAGGCGAAATTGCAATTTCATTTTCTGGTGCCGAAGATGTTGTATTAATTGATATTGCTTCTCGTATTGGTAAACCATTCCGTGTATTTAGTTTAGATACAGGGCGTTTACATGCAGAAACCTATCAATTTATTGAAACTGTGCGTAAACATTACAATATTAAGATTGAAATTTGCTTCCCTGAATCCGCTGCTGTACAGCAGTTAGTAAATGAAAAGGGGTTGTTTAGCTTTTTTAAAGATGGTCATCAGGAATGCTGTGGCGTTCGTAAAGTACAACCTTTACGTAAAAAATTAGCGACTTTGGATGGTTGGATTACAGGGCAACGTAAAGATCAAAGTCCAGGCACACGTAATGAGATTCCCGTAGTTCAAGCGGATGTTGGATTTTCAGGTGAAGGCAAGCAATTGATTAAATATAATCCGCTTGCAAATTGGAGCAGTGCAGATGTATGGAGTTATATTCGAATGATGGAAATTCCATATAACCCACTACACGAACGTGGTTTTATTTCAATTGGTTGTGAACCATGTACTCGTGCTGTATTACCAAACCAACATGAACGTGAAGGTCGTTGGTGGTGGGAAGAAGCAACTCACAAAGAGTGCGGATTACACTCAGGTAATCTGAAAAAATAATTCCTAGCAGATTTGGTATATAAAAACCACTGATTCATCAGTGGTTTTATTTTTTCTGACTCCCCTGTACAAAGTCATATTTTAACCAGACCAAACCGTATATACTTCACACAACGGTTCAATAATTCTAATAAGAGCTCCAAGAGTATCTTATAAAAAATGCAATGAGAGGCTATATCTGCTATGCGCCCATTACACCCTATTGATTTTATTTTTCTTTCATTAGAGAAAAGACAGCAACCTATGCATGTAGGGGGATTGTTTTTATTCGAAATCCCAGAAAATGCATCTCCGACATTCGTACATGATCTTGTTCAAGATATCCGTCAATCGAAGAGTATTCCGGTTCCTCCATTTAACAATCAACTAACTGGATTATTCTGGGGTGAAGATCCTGAATTCGATATTGATCATCATTTCCGTCATATCGCGTTACCAAATCCAGGGCGTATTCGTGAATTATTGGTCTATATTTCACAGCAACACAGTTCCTTGATTGACCGTGCAAAACCATTATGGACTTGCGATATTATTGAAGGCATTGAAGGCAATCGCTTCGCAATGTATTTCAAAATCCATCATGCCATGGTCGATGGCGTTGCGGGTATGCGCCTGATTGAAAAATCATTATCAAAAGATCCAAATGAAAAACATGTCGTACCATTATGGTGTGTAGAAGGTAAACGTACTAAACGTTTAAAAGCACCAAAACCACCGACAGTGAGTAAAATCAAAGGCATCATGGATGGTATCAAGTCTCAACTTGAAGTCACGCCAAAAGTCATGCAAGAACTTTCACAAACATTGTTTAAAGAAATTGGTAAAAATCCAGACTATGTCTCAACTTTCCAAGCTCCTCCTTCAATCTTAAACCAACGGGTAAGTTCTTCTCGCCGTTTCGCAGCTCAGTCTTTTGAGCTTGATCGTCTACGTAATATTGCTAAATCGCTCGGTGTAACCATCAATGACGTGGTACTAGCCGTATGTTCTGGTGCACTTCGAGAATATTTGATTAGTCATAATAGTTTACCGAAGAAACCTTTGATCGCGATGGTGCCAGCATCTTTACGTACAGATGATTCAGATGTAAGTAACCGTATCACGATGATTCTAGCCAATCTTGCGACTCATATTGAGAATCCAATCGAGCGCTTAGAAATCATTCGTCGTAGCGTACAAAACTCTAAACAGCGTTTTAGTCGTATGACTGCGAATGAAATTCTAAACTACAGTGCTGTTGTTTATGGCCCTGCTGGATTAAATATTGTTTCTGGTATGCTACCGAAACGCCAAGCATTTAACCTTGTAATTTCAAATGTGCCGGGTCCACGCGAACCGTTATATTGGAATGGTGCCAAGCTTGATGCGCTTTATCCAGCGTCAATCGTCATGGATGGCCAAGCACTAAATATTACAATGACAAGTTATTTAGATAAGTTAGAAGTGGGTTTGATTGCATGTCGTAATGCTTTACCTAAAATGCAAAACTTATTGACCCATTTAGAAGATGAAATTCAACGCTTTGAACAAGCAATTGAAAATTTACCACAACAGAAAGTTGCAAATTAAGCAATTCGCTAAAAAATTAAGGGGCTTTAAATGGCCCCTTATTTTTTAATTGTACGACAACGTTGTAATAGTTGATGGCAGGCTAAACGGATCATCGCCGTAGTAATTTGAACCTCTTTACCTTGGCTATCGACCATATAACATGTATTGACTGGATTACTGTCTAAAACATGCTTAAAACCGTGATTCACTAATCTTTCGCTCACATTCATAATTATATACCTCATATTATTTGCTAAGGTACTCAAGATACCTATGGCTCATTCTATGGTTCTAGTATTTAAAATTCATGATAGAAAGTAAAATTTCAGTTGTAACAAGGATTAAGCGAAATTTTGTTACAACTTTAGCTCAGAATGATATCGTATTGCTCTTGCGTATATAAATTTTCAACTTGGAATTTAATCACTCGGCTAATGAAATGCTCTAAATCTGCGACTGCTGGGGCTTCTGCCGTTAATAAGCGATCAATCACTGCTGGATGTGCAACGACAGTAAAGCCACTCTTGGAATCAAATGCACGGGCATAACGCAAAATTTCTCGAAATATCTCGTAACATACTGTCTCTGCTGTCTTTACATATCCACGTCCCTGACAAGTTGGGCATGATTCACATAATAAATGCTCTAAAGACTCACGTGTACGTTTACGTGTCATTTCAACCAAGCCTAATTCTGAAACTTGGGTGATTTTTGTTTTGGCATGATCACGTTCAAGCATACGTTCAAACTGACGCATGACCTCTTGTCGATGCTCAAGCTCTTGCATGTCAATAAAATCAATAATGATAATGCCACCCAAATTACGTAAACGAAGTTGTCTCGCAATAACTTGTGTCGCTTCCATATTGGTTTTAAACACCGTGTCTTCTAAACTACGACCACCCACATAAGAGCCTGTATTCACATCAATCGTGGTCATCGCTTCAGTCTGATCTATCATCAGATAACCACCTGACTTAAGTGCTACACGGGTCTGCAATGCTTTTTGAATGTCTTCTTCGACGTTATACAAATCGAAAAGTGGCTTTTCGCCGGGATAGTGAATCAGACGATTTTCAATCGTTGGCACAAACTCAAGAACAAACTCATTTAATTTGGCATGAATTTCACGAGAGTCGACATAAATTTTTGCAGTTTCATCACTGGCTAAATCACGGACAATTCTTTGTGGCAAAGGCAATTCTTCAAAAATAAGTTCGGGTGTCGCAACTTCTTTTTGTTTACGTTGAATATATTCCCAAAGCTTACTCAAATAACACATATCTTGTGCAATCGCAGCTTCGTCCACACCTTCCGCTGCGGTACGAACGATCACACTACCAGGTAAGCTGTGTTCAGTCTGAATGCGTTCAATCATGCTACGAAGACGATCACGCTCTTCTTCTGATTCGATGCGTTGTGATACACCGATATGATTACCATAAGGCATTAATACCAGATAACGCGATGGGATAGAAAGATCTGTGCTTAGACGCGCACCTTTGGTTCCCAACATGTCTTTCATCACTTGAACCGTTAACATCTGTCCCGGATGCAAAAGCTCAAAAACATTTGGGGTAGGTTGCGAACGTGACCAAACCATATCATTGATATGTAAAAAAGCTGTCCGAGACAACCCAATATCAACAAAAGCAGCTTGCATACCCGGCAGTACACGTACCACTTTACCTTTATAAATATTACCCACTAAACCACGTTTTACAGTGCGCTCAACAAATAATTCATTGACCGTACCGTTTTCAATTAAAGCCACACGACATTCCATCGGTGTGACGTTAATTAGCAATTCTTCTGCCATAATCCACTCAAAATTTTATAAAAATTCTTATATCCGAAAGTGTCTACTTTAAATTTTAACGCTTTCTAATAACTGTGCTGTTTCGTACAACGGTAAACCGACCACATTACTATAACTGCCCCGAATTTGGGGAATATATTGAGCTGCGATCCCTTGGATTGCATACGCCCCTGCTTTTCCGACAGGTTCACCCGTTGCCCAATATTTTTCCATGTCGACAAGACTAAGCTGTTGTAACTCTACTTGGGTTCTAACCACATCACTTAAGCACTGGATAGAAGTTGCCACACAAATCCCAGAATAGACATCATGCCATTGCCCAGAAATGGTTGACCAGATTTCAAATGCATGCTGCTTTGATTGTGGTTTTCCAATGATCTTGCCTGCAAAACTTAAACTGGTATCCGCAGCAATCACAATTGCATCAGGAAATAAACCTAGAACAGCATGTGCCTTTGCTCTCGCCAATCGTTCAACATATTGTTCAACAATTTCCCCCTCTCGGACACTTTCATCGATATCTGGACTATATATTTCAAAATCCAAACCGAGTTGTTGCAACAACTCCTTTCGACGAGGTGAACTCGAAGCTAAAATTATACGCGCCATTTTTTTAAGCAGTAATAAACCATCGGCCATCCTATCACGCTAGTAACAAGCGGTTGCCAATGTCGCGCTATTGAAAAATGTGTACTCGATATTGTTTGACTCATCCACAAAAAGGTTAAGTGCGCAATAATTGCAAGTACAGCGATTACCCATGAGTTCGCGAAAGTTAAAATTCGACGTTCACGAATAAAATAACGCGTACCAAACGTAATCAACACAAAACTTAGTGCATTTAAACCCAAAGGTGCATCTAACAATAAATCAGTGAAAATACCCATTCCAAAGGCGAACCAAACCCCACACCAACTAGGTTGATAAAGAATCCAGAACAGCATGATCATCAGCATAATTGATGGTCGCCATCCTGAAGCTTCGTAAGCAATTGGATAAACTAAAAGAACTGACCCGATAATAATTGAGATGATAATCATCCAAAGTGGATCTTTGCGTTTTTCAAAACTCAATCTAGCGATCGGCATAAGGTTGCTCCTGCGCTAAAGATTCTGAAAATAACACTACCACATGATGACCACTGGCAAGCTGTGCCGCAGGAATAACATCAATTTCTGCAAACTCGCCTGAAGTATGACGGCTAACCTTAGAAACAGTACCCACCAAATAACCAGCAGGAAAGTGTTCACCCAAACCAGAACTAAATACCTTATCACCCGCTTGAATATTCGCGCTTGTCGGGACGTATTCCATTTTTAGGTGACCTAAATCACCTGTTCCAGATACAATCGCACGCATTCCTGTCCGTTCTAAACGTACAGACAACGAATGTTCTTTATCAGATAACAACATGATACGGGCACTATGTGGGTACACATTAATCAATTGTCCCATAATCCCTTTATCATCGAGAACAGTTTGCCCAACTTTTAAGTGATCCACAGAGCCACGGTTAATGATAATAATATGGCGTAATGGGTCGGCATCTGTTCCAATCACTTCTGCAATTTGCATACGTCCATCGATAATCAATGGCGTATCCAAAAGCCCCCTTAAACGGTTATTTTCCGCGGAGAGTTCTGAAAGTTTTTGGAGTCGAACTTGAGCTTGAAGGAGTTCAGCCTGCATTGCGGTATTTTCACGGCGCAATTGGGTTTCAGATTTGGTTTGTTGGTTCAGCCATTCTCGCGACAATACAGGATAACTTGCCAGCGCATAAATTGGATTATACGCTGCATACAAGACATCTCTTGCAGGTTTAATCACATAAGGCATGCGCCAATCAAAGAAAAGCACCACCAAACATGAAATAACCGCAATAATAAATGAGCGAAAAGATGGCGGTTGTCTTGAAAAAAGATTCGGTTGCACCGCCTAGTCCTTATGATTTAGCCAACAAAAAGCATGTCATGGTTCGGATTATCAAAGAACTCTAAGACTTTACCGCCACCACGCGTGACGCAAGTTAAAGGATCATCCGCAACAATCACAGGTAGACCTGTTTCTTGCGCAAGCAGTTTATCAAGGTTACGCAATAATGCGCCGCCACCTGTCAACACAATACCACGTTCTGCAATATCCGAAGAAAGTTCAGGTGGAGTTTGTTCTAAAGCAGATTTAACTGCGCTCACGATGCTTTGTAATGGGTCAGCAATCGCTTGTGAGATTTCATCAGAAGTGACAGTAATCGCACGTGGCACACCTTCTGCCAAATTACGACCACGAACTTCAATCTGAAGGGTTTTGCCATCAGTCACAGCCATACCCACTTCTTTCTTAATGGTTTCTGCTGTGGTTTCCCCAATCACGCAACCATGCGCTTTACGTACATAATTGATAATCTGCTCATCAAATACATCACCACCGATACGTAATGAATCGGCATAAACACAGCCTTGTAATGAAATGATCGCAATCTCAGTCGTACCGCCACCCACATCAACCACCATCGAACCACATGCTTGTTCGACTGGCATACCTGCACCAATCGCTGCCGCCATTGGCTCTTCAATTAAACGGACATCACGCGCGCCTGCATTAAATACAGCTTCACGAATCGCACGACGTTCAACTAAAGTCGATTTACATGGGACACAGACCACAACACGCGGTGCTGGTGGAAATAAACGCTTTTCATGTACTTTACCGATAAACTGATTCAACATGGTCTCAGTGACTTCAAAATCGGCAATCACACCGTCTTTCATCGGACGAATCGCTGAAATATTCGCTGGTGTACGACCTAACATTTGTTTAGCATCAAGACCAACAGCAGCAACAATTTTTTGCGAACCGCTATGACGAATCGCCACAACAGTCGGTTCATTTAATATAATGCCACGGCCTGGTGCATAAATAAGTGTATTTGCCGTACCTAAATCAATGGCTAAATCCGGCGAAAACAAGCCAATTAGTCGTTTTAGAATCACGGGGGCGTTCTCAATTAAACTTTGTATGGATGCAAGGTGGCAACTTTAACGAAATGTGATGCTTTGAACAAGTCAATCGCTTATTATAACGCACGATATTTTGCAATTTTTTGATACTGAATTAGGTAAAGTTATGTCTACATCATCAGATGCTCAGCAGACAACGGACTTAAATGCACAGACCGTTTCAGCGATTGCACATCTTGCTCGCTTGTCTCTAAATGACACGCAATCTACTGAATATGCTCAAAGTTTAAATAAAATTCTTGGCATGATGGAAAGCCTAAAAGGCATTAATACCGATAATGTTGAGCCTTTGAAAAGTCCTTTTGATAATCCGCAACCTTTACGTGCTGATATTGTAAGTGAAAGCAACCATCGTGATGAATATCAAGCGGTAGCCCCTGCAACTGAAGCAGGTTTGTACCTTGTACCTCGTGTAATTGAATAATTTCTATTCGATTAGTCAATATTTTATATTTAGAATGTAAAGAAATTTTTCATATGACAGATTTACATCGCTTATCAATCCGTGAACTCTCTGAAGGGCTAAAACAAGCTCAATTTTCATCACGTGAATTGACTGAACATTATTTAAAACGTATTGCCAAAATTGACCCAAAAGTAAAAAGTTATGTGACGGTTACAGCAGAACAAGCACTTGTTGAAGCTGATGCTGCTGATGTTGCACTTAAGTCAGGTCATACACATGCGTTGGCAGGTATTCCTCTTGCACACAAAGACATTTTTTGTACCCAAGGCATTAAAACCACTGCCGGTTCAAAAATGTTGGATAACTTCATTTCACCTTACGATGCGACTGTGGTTGCAAAAGCCAAAGCTGTAGGTCTCGTGACTTTAGGTAAGGTGAACATGGATGAGTTCGCGATGGGTTCAACCTCTGAAAGCTCTTACTTTGGTGCAACAGGTAACCCTTGGGCATTAGATCATGTCCCAGGTGGTTCATCAGGTGGTTCCGCAGCGGCTGTTGCTGCGGACTTAGCTCCGCTTGCAACAGGTACGGATACTGGTGGCTCAATTCGCCAACCAGCTTCATTCTGCGGCTTAACAGGCTTAAAACCAACCTATGGTCGTGTGTCTCGCTTCGGTATGATTGCCTATGCATCCTCTCTCGATCAAGGCGGCCCAATGGCGCGTTCTGCGGAAGACTGTGCGTATTTGATGAATGTGATTGCGGGTCATGATGCCAAAGACTCGACTTCGATCAACAAAGAAGTGGACGATTACGTTGCTAACTTGAACGGCACAGCAGTCAAAGGCTTACGCATTGGTATTCCAAAGCAATACTTCAATGTGGCGGGTTTAGACGCTGATGTAAAAACACGCGTTGAAGAATCGTTGAAAAAGCTTGAAGAGATGGGTGCAATCTTGGTTGAGATTGATCTCAATATGACTGAAGCCTATGTGCCAACTTACTACTTGATCGCACCTGCGGAAGCGTCTTCAAACCTGTCACGTTTTGACGGTGTTCGTTATGGCTACCGTTGTGAAAATCCAGTGGACTTGATGGACTTGTACAAACGTTCACGTTCAGAAGGTTTTGGTGCTGAAGTACAACGTCGTATCCTGATCGGGACCTATGCCCTTTCTGCGGGTTATTACGATGCTTACTACGTGAAAGCACAGAAAGTACGTCGCTTGATTCAGCAAGATTTCCTCAAAGCATTTGAAAATGTTGACGTGATTGCTGCGCCATCTGCACCAACTACAGCCTATAAGATCGGTGCGAATCTCAGCCCGACTGAAATGTATTTAGGCGATATCTATACCCTTGCTGTGAACTTGGCAGGTCTACCTGCCATCAACGCACCTGTTGGTTTTGATAAAGACAGCTTGCCTGTGGGCTTACAGTTGATTGGTAACTACTGGTCAGAATCACAATTGCTTTCGATTGTGCATCAATATCAACAAAATACAGACTGGCATACCAAACGTGCGGCAATTGCTGAGGAGAATGCATAATGACTGAAGCTCAAAAGTTAAAGCTTATTGACGGTTGGGAAGTCGTTATCGGGATCGAGATCCACACGCAGTTGGCGACCAAGTCTAAAATCTTCTCTGGTTCATCGACTGAATTTGGTCAAGACCCAAATACACAAGCCAGCCTTGTTGATTTGGCCATGCCGGGCGTATTACCTGTATTGAATGCAGAAGTGGTTGATCTTGCGATTCGCTTCGGTTTGGGGATCGATGCGTATATCGACCAAGCCTCTGTGTTTGCACGTAAGAACTACTTCTATCCAGATTCTCCAAAAGGCTACCAGATCAGCCAGATGGACAATCCGATTGTGGGCTTGGGTCATATCGACATCCAGCTTGAAGATGGCACTGTGAAGCGTATTGGCGTGACTCGTGCCCATCTTGAAGAAGATGCGGGTAAATCAATCCATGACCAGTTCGAAGGCATGTCGGGTATCGACTTAAACCGTGCGGGCACACCATTGCTTGAAATCGTGTCTGAACCAGATATGCGTTCGGTTGAAGAAGCGGTTGCCTATATCAAGTCGATTCACACGCTCGTGCGTTGGTTGGGTATTTCTGACGGTAACATGGCAGAAGGTTCGTTCCGTGCTGACTGTAACGTGTCATTGCGTCGTCCGGGTCAACCATTTGGTACACGTTGCGAGTTGAAAAACCTCAACTCATTCCGTTTTATTGAGCAAGCGATCAATGTTGAAATTGAACGCCAAATGGAAATTTTGGAATACGGCGGCGAGATTGATCAGGAAACCCGTTTGTTCGATCCGAACAAGATGGAAACCCGTTCTATGCGTTCGAAAGAAGAAGCGAACGACTATCGCTACTTCCCTGATCCAGACTTATTGCCAGTGATCATTGCCGACGCGCAGATCGAAGCGGCACGTGCTGCCCTTCCAGAACTGCCTAAAGCACGTCGTGCTCGCTTTATTGCTGACTTTGCTGTGACTGAGTACGATGCACATGTATTGACGCTGTCACGCGAAATGGCGGACTTCTACGAAGCAGTTGTAGCTGCTGCGGGCGGTGCGAAGCAAGGTAAAGTCTCTGCAAACTGGGTGATGGGTGAATTCTCAGGTGCTTTAAACAAAGCGGGCCTAGAATTGGCGGACTCTCCTGTTTCCGCTGAGCAATTGGGCGGCATGATTGCACGTATCGTGGATAACACCATTAACGGCAAAATCGCGAAGCAAGTGTTTGGCTTTATGTGGGAAGCAGAAGGAAAATCTGCGGATGACATTATTGCTGAGAAAGGCTTGAAGCAAGAAACCGATACAGGTGCGATTGAAGCGATTATCAAAGACGTGCTTGCAGCCAATGAAAAAATGGTTGAAGAGTACAAGTCTGGTAAAGAAAAAGCCTTTAACGGTCTGGTTGGTCAAGTTATGAAAGCTGCAAAAGGTAAAGCCAACCCAGCTCAAGTAAACGAACTCATGAAGAAATTGATTGGTTAAACTCATCTAACCTCAAAAGTAAACCCGCTTTAGAGCGGGTTTTTTATATTTTTAATTTATTACGATCATCATCAATATAGGACATTGTAATATCGATTAAGCAATCAATTAATTCTTCAAAAGTAAAACCCATATTTTGAGACGAAAAGAAATTCATGGTCAGTGCTACACTGGAATTAATTAAAACATAAACCATCAATTTTAGATTTTTTATTCTGAGCACTTCAGGATGTTTCACCGCGTATTCAATCGCTAATGTATTGATCGCCTTGACTGCTTTTACATGACTGGCTTCGGTACTGTATTTACTCGATACACTCAGCCAATAAAAATATTTATTCTCATCAGCTGCTAAAAACTCACCAATATGTAAAAAAATGGATCGAATCGCTTCGGGAATTTCCATTTCCTGAATGGTTGGAATGACCTCGTAAATCACCTTAGCCAGCTCAGCAATAAAGTGTTGTTGCATCTCTACAAACAAGGCTTCTTTATTTTTAAAATATTCATAAAAGCTTCCAGAGCCTACGCCTGCAATCTCACAGACTTTCAACACGGTAGTATGATCTAATCCATTATTTTTTACTGATATAAATCCTGCATCAACTATAGACTTATAAGTATTTTTAGACCTACTTTGTTTTGGTTTTCTTATAGTTACCATTATAAAAATCTCATCCTTAAATCCGTCTTTTTTCCGTATAAATTCACTGATAGATTCTATATACATACTAAATTTTGTTCAAATTGTATTCAATAGATGACAAGGAAAAAAGATGAATATATCAGTACAATCTCTACAACGAATCGTCCGTCGTAATGTGATTATTCCTTTAGACAAAAACAAAAAATTTACTTTTTACTATGAAGATAATTCTGTTGTGACTTCTCTGTTTGTAGTTTTATCTGCGATGTTTCCACCGGGTGAAATGTTCTTCATCGAGAGCGTACGTAATGTTCGTGATCAAATTACGGATGAAAAATTACTCGAGGATATTCGTAATTTTATTGCGCAAGAAGCTTTTCATAGTCGCGAACATAAATCTCTCAATGAGCATCTAATTCAATCAAATTATCCAGAAGTAGTCGAAATCGAAGCCTTAACCAAAGCAAGATTGGATAAATTTCGTAAACTTCCCAAAGTTGAGCAATTAGCGGCGACCGTAGTGATGGAGCATTTCACTGCTACTCTTGCTCGCTTGCTGTTGACTGATCCATTAATCAAACAGAAAACCACTCAAGAAAGTCGAAATCTTTGGGAATGGCATGCGCTTGAAGAACTAGAACATAAATCTGTTGCTTTTGAAGCACTGAAAGCGATTGGTGGTAATACGGTTAGAAATCGAAGAATTGCTTTGATTCGAGTAGCTCGCTTTATTGCGCCAATTACCTTTGATTATTGGATTCAGATTTTAAAACGTAAGGATATTAAGTTTTCAGTCAAAGAACTGAAAGATGCATTTTATCTGGCATTTGGTGGTGTGAATCGTTTAGGTATTTTCTCTCACACGTTTATAGAAATGCTTGATGTCAGAGATCAACATTTCGATCCATTAGATATGCAGACAGAACAACTTGAAGCGGAATACCGAGAAAAATTATTTGGAGAAAATGGCATTTTAAAAAGTGCACTTAAAAACTGAGTGGTTTTGGAAATAGAAAAACCTTTAATGATCTGTCGATCAAGTCATGAAAGCTGCAAAAGGTAAAGCTAATCCAGCTCAAGCAAATGAAATAATGAAGAAATTGATTGGTTAAATTATTAACTAATTAATTGATTTAATGGTATAAAACCTTACTTAATGTGAGGTTTTATTTTTTATGCTGTTTAAAAAGTCTATTTTTATTTTATTGTTTTTAATGGCTAATTCTCACATCTATGCAGATGTAAGAGTTAGTGGTTATTACCGTAAAAATGGAACCTATGTCCAACCTCATTACAGATCAAATCCTAATGGAAACTTTTATAATAATTGGTCAACTGCTAGTAATGTTAATCCATATACAGGGGAATATGGAACAAAAACGGCTAGTTCAAATCAAGGAATTACTTATATACCCTCAGTACCTAAAGATTTAAATACGCCTTACACAACATCCTATTCATCAAATAATAAAAAGTTAACTAATCAACAATATAGTTTCTCCAATTCTACTCCTAGCAAAAATATAGAGTCAGAACCAAAAAGCCTTACTAGCCAACAGCAAAGAAAATTAAACCAGACAAGGGATACTTTACACCTGTCTCATATGGATATGTTGGATTTAGAATCAAGAATGCGTACTAGCCAACAGCTGAAAAATTTAGGTTATACAAATGATACTTCAAACTTGTCCCACATGAATATGCTGGATTTAGAATCAAGAATTCGTACTACTCAACGGCTGAAAAATTTAGGTTACACAGGTGATACTTCAAACTTGTCCCACATAGATATGCTGGATTTAGAATCAAGAATTCGTACTACTCAACGGCTGAAAAATTTAGGTTACACAGGTGATACTTCAAATCTGTCCCACATGGATATGTTGGATATAGAGTCAAGAATTCGTACCAATAGGCGATAAAAAAGAAAAAACTACGCTAACAATTTGTATCATAAAGCAGCACATAAAAAATTAGAGGAGAAGAGGCTATCATTACAAATTCAATGCCGCCATCAACTTAATGAGGGGCATTCCCTTTTCTTTAGAAGACGGTTAGGGAGAGATGATACCCTTTCTTAGATAAAATAAACCTATTCCTTTCTCAACACACCCAACTTATTCCAAATATCAGGCGTTAAAAAAGTCATAACCAATTTATTTAAATCAATATAATGCAAGGTACCTTGCAACTGCTGTCTGACCGCTGGATCTTTAACAATATCCTGCCCTGCACTCTGACCTAACTGCTGAAAAGCCTCACCAACCGCTTGAATTCCCTCTGCCTGAATCACCGCCTTAGTCTGTGTAGAACACTGCTCTACAATCACACGCTGTAATACCTGCGCTAACTTCTGATCTAACTGATTCTTTTGCTCAGGCGTAACGCTACTAAAACCCTTTAAATCAGGATGCGCTGCTAAAGCGGTAAACGTCCATTGTAAAACTGTGGTTTTATCCGCTGCTGTCGTGGCTTTCACCAAACAATCACTGAGTTGATCAACCGTTGGCCCTGCGATTGCTACTTGGGTTGTTCCCAACACAGCTGCAGCCATCAACACAGAACGACTCAAATGAGAAAATTTACGGCGTGATGAGGTATAAATAGGAGACATGAGCAAAGTTCCAAAAAGCAATCTATCTCTTTGTATCACGCACTATACAAATCATCTGTTATGACGCTGTAAATTGCGTAAGCCCAAAGCCTGAAAACTTAGGCAAAATGTAAAACTCGAACTTAACCTTGTCCTTGATAATCCCAATGTGCAGGAATATTTGGCTGCTTTGGCGCTTTGTTTAGATCAATATTTAGGTTGTGACTACCCTTAAATGATTTTTCACCTGAATCCGATGCAGGTGATACATCTAAACTGTAACGATAACGGAATTGCCACAACATCGGTTTAATCGGACGAATATCTAGACTCAAACGATCTTCATCGTGGCATTTACCATTTGAAGTTTCATAATCCCGCTCAGAGAAACATGCCCGAATCATCCGACTAAAACTAAAAGGATAGTTTCCAATAAAACGATATGGCTGACCTGAATCCTTTAATTCATAAAAACTAACACGCTCAATGCCTGCACCACCACCTGAATACATTTCTGAAAAGGTATCAATCTGTGCAATCGCATAACGGTTTTCAGTCATTGGAAATAGTTTTGGAAAAATGTATTGGCTAGTCCGTGCTATTTCCTCTGAAGGTGCTAATTGCATATGCCACTGATGCGTTAATTCCAGTCCAGTTTTCGAGAGATGAAATTGAGCAATATCACTTCCTGACAATAACCATAAATTTTGATCCGTAGTTTTCAAACTGCGCCATTGTGCTTGCTGTTGGCAGAGATCTTTAAGTTGTTCACAAATTTGTGTTTGTTCAACTTGGCTGAGTTGTCCTTTTTTAAACTCTAAAATCTGCAACGGTGCAGCAAAAATTGAGGAACTAAAACAACTGAATGAAACAGTTAAAATCAGCCCACGTAAATGAATTTTATTATTCAGCATGATATTTCCTTAGGCTATTTTTATTTATTCAAAATGCTATTTTACAACTGCTTCAATCTGATCAAGTTCCCAAACCCCACCCGCAGCAAGCCCTTTACACATGCCTGTCCACATATCTTTGGTATGTACAAATTTCTGACCATCCCAGACCCATTCATCACTTGACCAACAATCTCCTATGCCACGACCTTTTTGTGCACTACTCATCACTCCTAAACCAAAGTCAGAGGCATGTTCCGTCACGAAAGTCGCTTTTCCTGTTAATGATTGATCGAGTACCCATGCACCATAACCTTCGTTATAGGCTGCTCGCCAACACAAAGTCATCGCCAATACTTTATTGTTACTTAACTTATAAAGCTCGATTGGTTGCGATTCTGTTCCATCACCATTATAGATACCCTCACAGAATCCCTCCTCTTTTGGGATCGGTTGTGCTGCCATTAAAAGTTGATATACGGATTGATACTGTTTTGTTTTAGGTTGTAGTGTGAGATAGGATTTATCGGCTGTTTTCACCTTTTTCACAACAAGTTTAGGTTGAGCAGCTAGAACCTTAGATTCATCAGCATTGCCTTTTTTAATCAATGCCCCAACCGTATCAACTCGCTTTTGAAAATCATCCATTTTCAATAAACTAGCTGTCCTACCTGCATCAGAGATTTGCCATTGGACATTTGAATTTTTAAAGACAATATCTGTCTTTTGTTTGGCTTGTTGCAATAAGCCATTCACCTGATTTGTAGAAAGTTTCCCCATGATTGGGAACTCAGTGCCATCAACAGAGACTTGCCCGAAATCTTTTCCATTCACATAAAAATGAATATTTTGGAGTTTAGCTGCTGGCAGTGATTCTTGCTCAAAATTTGCAAGCGCGAACTCGGCACTGACTGTTTGCTTTGCTCCAGCTTTGCGCGTTAATAACACCGATGCAGGTTCATTTTGTCCGTCTTCATTTTGATAACCAGCAGCACGACATGTTCCTGTATTACTACAGTAAATTTCCCAATCTTGATGTGAAAATGAAATACCTTTGATTTCTTGTGCGAAGCTAGTAGAACTGAGTGCCATAAAGCAGCAAACTGAAAGTATATTCTTCACTGGTGTCATTCTGTATTACTCATATTTATTATCAAACTTGAAAACAGTTTAAAGGGCTGATCTACACTTGTCATATGTCATTTTATTGCAGAAGATACTAGCTTAAAGCAAACTGAGTTTGGTCAATTTAAAAATGAAAAGAACCATTTTATTTCCCATGATTCTAGTGAGTATGTTCTCCTCAGCCACTCATGCTGAAATTACGGTATTTAAAGCAAATTTCCCTCAGTTTTCAAATAGTGCAAAAGAACGAAAAGCAGAAAATCAAATTTACCCTCTCGGTGAAGCTTCTTTTGCAAATGATGTTCGAGTGCCTTTTTACGGGGTAACCGCACTCAACCCTGTGGAAGATGGTTTATTAAAAGACTTTAAATCATGTTCCGCAAAAAGCTGTCATTTCGATTTTAAATTAGATGCTAAACAAGCTGAACAACTCAAGTTATGGGCTATTCCTGAAATAGGAATTGTGCTTGTACCTAGAAATTGGCAAGACATACAATCAAGTGCAGGAGCGAATGGTACTGGATCTGCCTTAATCATGAGTCCAAATCAGAAACAAGCAATTCAGCTTTATGATTCATCATTTTGTGTAGGTTGCGGCATGCCAAACGCGACGCTTTATTTTCCGCATCTTTTAAAACAAAGTGCGGAATATGAATATGGCGGTTATCAAGATCCGCTTAAATTACTGAAGATCGTACACCCTTCAAAACAAATCGCTTTCTTTAGTTATCAAATTCCTAAGCTGAATAACAGAACACATGGCGTAGCCAAATATCAAGATGAAGACACGTTTAACTTTAGAGAAATCAAAGTCACCTTTGATCAATCACAACAACATTTGGTTGGAGCTATTCTAAACTTTTACAACGCAACTCACTAATCAAATCATAAGCACAAAAAAACCTGCTATTTGCAGGTTTTTTATTGATAAAGAACTCAATCCCTATCAAGAATGGATTCAAATGCTTTTAAACGTTTTCGAATCGATAACAGTTCAATAATCGTTTTCCATGAACTAACAAGATACTGGAAAGATGTCCCAACTTGTATAAAGACACCACGAATCTGATTAATTAAACCGAGTGTTAATAACCCCCCCGCAATTGCAGGAAATAAGACGACTAAACTATAGAGCACATCAAGTTGACCATACCATGAGGCGGTTAAATTAAAATACGTATAGTGAAAATATAATCGAAAATAGTTTTTGCGAACACGTCCAAAGAGCTCTTTTAACGTTGCAGGTTGTGCACGATCAGCATGATCTTCACCATAAACTAATTCTTTACGATATGCTGCTTCAACCTTTTGATTATTAAACTGTAGTCCTGGTAATTTAACACCTACCACCATGAGTAAAACTGTACCGAAGATTGCCCATGTAATGGCAGCCCAAACCAAAGAATATTGTAACTCTCCAACCAATGGAATCACAGGAACATGTTTTGAAAGCTGAAATAATAAGGGTAAAAAAGCAATCAGTGTCATCACAGACTTTACAAACTCAACCCCTAAATCTTCCACAATCGTAGCAAACCGCATGGTATCTTCCTGCACACGTTGCGCTGCCCCTTCTACATGACGTAACTGCTGCCAGTGTTCAGTATAATATTCATTCATTGCTGTCCGCCAACGGAATACATAATGACTGGTAAAAAAAGAATTTACGACGGCAAGAGTAATTGCAACCATTGCAATATATAGAAACACCATTGATTCTCTATATAAATCAGCAATATTCCCACCACCATTGGTCAACATTCTCTGAATCAAATCCCAGAATGGAACATACCAAGCATTGACAGCAACACTCACCTGTACTGCAAACCAGATATTAAACAGTATGAATGCAGATCCCAATATTGACCAGTTTTGCCACTTGTTATCAGAAAAAAACCGCCAGAATCCTGCAAACAACCCTGTAGCAACTATAAACCACAAATAGAACCAAAGTGATGAAGATTCCCAAAAACGGCTGACCCCGACCGAAAGTTCAGCATCAGCATAACCTTTAGGAAAACCAAGATATTCACCCCAACTATGACCACCTGTATACCAAAGCAGCATATTCAGGGCTAACCACACAACGACTGAAATAAAGAACAAGCGTGGGTTAGGAAAAAAAGATTTAAACATCGCGTTTAACAATCCTTGTATTGTTGCTATTGACGTTAGAACGTCATCCTATAATTTCAAACTTAAATTTGTCTGATAAAAAAGTTTAATGAATGGTAGTTATTTACCTGTTTTCTCAATTTTTTGATAGCTTTTTGTAGCGTATTTACAATTTGTTTAGTAAACACCGACTGAATAGACGAACTTAAATCTTATCGTTGTCTATCCTTAATTCAATATTTTGCGGAAACTATGGCTCAAGGCTACTCATTTTTAAAGCTAAATCCTGTTGATTTAAATCAACTTGCTTTGTTTTGCTTTTAATTACCCATTGAATATTAGCCAATTTTTCTTTTGCAGCATCAATACCCGCTTGCATAGTCATTTCACGACCTTTGATATCAAAGATATGCGCTTTTTCACGTAGATCAGGCTGAATGACAATATCTGCATTTTTCAATTCTTCTTCAGCTAAACGTCCTTGCATAATGTTGATATTTTGGTTGAATAGCCCCCAAACATTACTGGTTTCGGTGTGAATAGGTTGTGCCAAAATATCCACTGCAATCACCACATCTGCGCCTAAATCCCGTGCAACCTGCACAGGTACAGGACTGACTAGACCGCCATCAACATATTCCACATTACGGATCTTGGTTGGTACAAACATACTCGGAATCGAAGCAGATGCGCGTACTGCTTGGCCTGTATTACCATAATTGAATACAGTTTTGGTGCCGTCTTTTAGTTCCGTTGCAACCACATACATCGGGATTTTTAACTTCTGTAAAGGAATGTTTTGGACTTGCTCATTCACATAATCCTCAACTTTTTTACCATCAAAGAAACCTTTTAAACTGACATTCACTTCTCTTACATCGGTAGCCTTAAGCTTAAGCGCAATATCTCTCAACTCTGCTGCGGATTTACCACTTGCATAAATTGAACCTACAATACTGCCTGCACTTGTACCTACAATAAAATCAGGACGAATACCTTGCTGTTCCAACACTTCAAGTACGCCGATATGGGCATATCCACGTGCCCCACCACTGCCGAGTACTAACGCAACAACGGGTCTTTTTCCTTGTTGTTTAATATGTGCAAAAGGCTGAACAACTGCTTGTACTTGAGCATCTTCAACTAAAGGTTTTAAATGCGAAGTCGTTTGACAACCCGCCAAAATCACCATTGAAAGTCCAAGCGTCAATAATTTAAGCTGTTTCATATGCTGTCTTGCCATATCTACGTGGTTCTATCTTTTAATTTTAACGCCATTATTCGTGAAATGCTGTATCAATTTTTATGTATATATCCACAATATATTCATAAAAAAAGCTCCTCGAAAGGAGCTTTAATTTGATGAAATAAACCTTTATAAATCCAATAACTTACCAGATATCAGAATCTACTTTCTTCTTCAATTCTGGATAATTATCAATCTTAAATTCAGGCTCTTGAATGCCTTTCTTTAACTGAGATGTGTAGTCTTTCAATAAAGTACGTGCTATAGGTGTTAATAGTAAGATTGCTACCAAGTTAATGGTCGCCATAATACCCATGAACAAATCGGCTAAAGACCAAACCAGTGGAACACTACCGATTGCACCAAAATACACCATCACTAATACAAGCACTCGGAAGATGAACATCACTTTTGGATTATTATTAATAAACTGCATATTACCTTCGGCATAAGCATAGTTACCTAAAACAGCCGAATAACAGAATAAGAATAATAAAATCGCGAGGAAATCACCGCCCCAACTTCCGACCTGAGTTTCTAAAGCACGCTGTGTTAGTTCAACCCCAACAAATCCAGCATCATGATAGACACCCGAAACTAAGATAATAATCGCAGTACTTGTACATACAATGAAGGTATCGACAAACACACCCAACATTTGAACCAAACCTTGGTTCACAGGGTGTTTTACATCTGATGCTGCGGCAGCATTCGGCGCAGAACCCATACCCGCTTCATTTGAGAACAAACCACGTTTGATCCCTTGCATCATAGCCATAGAAATCATGGCACCAAAGAAACCACCTGCAGCTGCATTAAACTGGAATGCTTCAGTGAAAATGAGTTTGAAAATGCCTGGCAACAACTCGTAATTACTAATCGCAATATATAAAGCAACTGCCAAATAGAGACCTGCTTTTAATGGCACAAACATTTCCGCAAATTTTGCGATACGTTTGATACCACCGAAGATTGCTAATGCAACCATAACGACAAGTGCAAGACCTACCCATGAAATTTCGAGATCAACGCCACCCAAGTGTGCAATCAGATTCGCTTTATCCCAACCCCACGCATGAGAAGAAGCATTGGCAATCGCATTGATTTGAACTGAGTTAAAAACAAAACCATAAGTAAAAATGAGGGCAAGTGCAAAGATCACACCAAAGGTTTTACTGCGTAAGCCTTGAGTAATGTAATAAGCAGGCCCTCCACGGAATTGCTTACTATTACTATCTCTGACTTTAAATAACTGAGCGAGTGAAGATTCAATAAACGCTGAACTCATACCCAAAATTGCGGTAAACCACATCCAAAACACAGCACCTGGACCACCAATCGCAATTGCGATTGCTACACCAGCAATATTACCTACCCCAACTCGACTGGCTAAGCCCGTTACAAACGCCTGAAATGGTGTCAATCCGTGCGTATCTTTTTCGCCTTTACGGCTGCCTTTCATGACTTTGATACTATGAAAGAACATTCTGATCTGTACTGCTTTCGTTGCAACAGTATAGAAAATCCCTACTGCCAGTAGGAAAATGACCAGAAAGTCCCATAAAGGATCATTAAAAAAACTTACCCAAGCCATCAGGGTGTCATTTAATTTTTCATTCATCACTTATTCGCTTTTAAATATTTTATGTACGCCCGTACATATACGATAACAATGGATGAACCAAAAAAGCCCCACATGGGGCTTTTGATCCGACTTAGGCAAAGAATTTCAAAATTAATTGAATTACTGTTGCATTAATTAAATCAACAAAGAACGCACCACAAAGCGGAACAATTAAAAATGCTTTATGTGATGGTCCATACATGTTGGTAATTGCTTGCATGTTAGCAACAGCTGTTGGCGTTGCTCCCATACCGAAACCACAGTGACCAGCAGCAAGAACTGCTGCATCATAATTTTTGCCCATGACACGGAAAGTAATAAATGCTGCATACAACGCCATGGTAATGGTTTGCGCACCCAAAATTACAACCAGCGGGCCAGCCAAATCGGCTAACTGCCACAACTTTAATGACAACAATGCCATCGCTAAATAAAGTGACAAAGATGCATTACCAAACACATCGATTGCACGATCAAAAATATCAACTTTTAATACGCTTTCTAAAATATTACGCAGAATGACACCACCACCCAATGCCCATACAAAGGTTGGTAACTCAAACCATGTGCCTTTGCTATAACCTGTCATAAACTCAGCAAATGCTAGACACGCCGCAAACATACCCAATGTTGTAATCGCATTATCGGCCGTAATTAAACGTACTTGATGTGGATTTTCAAATGGTGCGAGTTCATCAGGGTGTTGATCTAAATGGGTATCACGATTCTTAATCGCAGTGGATGATTGCTCTTGAGCGAGGCTATAACGATTGATTAATAGTTTTGCAAGTGGCCCACCAATGATGCCGCCAATGATCAAACCAAAAGTTGCACTTGCCATGCCTAGCGCTAATGCACCCTGAATTCCATGTTGAGTTTCAAGAATTTCACCCCACGCGCCTGCTGTACCGTGTCCACCTGTTAAAGTGATTGAGCCTGCAATCAATCCGACCAAAGGATCAATACCTAAAAGCGTTGCGAGGCTCATGCCGACAGCATTTTGAACCACGATAAACGAAGCAACACAAACCAGAAAAATAACCAGCCCAAGTCCACCTTCTTTCAACTTCATAAAATTGGCACTCAAACCAATTGAAGCAAAGAAAATCAGCATAAAACTCGTTTGTAATTGGCTACTAAAAACAATGCTATAACCCCACATTGAATGTACCAATAACGAAACAACAGCTGCAACCAAACCACCAGCTACAGGTTCAGGAATATTGTAACGACGCAAGAAATCAATTTGATTAACAAGAAAACGCCCTAACAGCAGCACAATGACGGCTGAAATCAGGGTATAAAAACCATTAAAAGTAAATTCCATATCTTCTTCCGTTTATTTTATTAGTCTTTTAGACGGTTTTTCCATCGTGTAGCTAATAAAATAGTAACTCTCAAAATGAGTGAAAACTCAATCAACTTAATAAAAAGCATACAGTTCTTTGTAAGAACTCAACCAAATGAAGCGATTGGTTTCCACGGATGATTACGTTTATAGGATTAGGCTAGAAGTTGTAGCGAGCCATTGCGCCTACGCGGTTATCCTTACCTTTTAGACCATTAAAGGTTTTACGTTCGCCATAGATATACTCCAAACCAAACGTAATCGGAGTAACTGGTGAATACATAATGTTCCACCAACCTTGTTGCAAGGTTTTGTTCTGCGTTGTATCCGCAAATGCTTGTTGCGCAAATTGATTATTATCTTTTGCAAACATTGCGCCATACGCTAAAGTACTACGCAGTTTAGGGCTAACTTGATAAGTTGTACCAACGGTGAGTGCATCAAACTCATTCAGATTCAACTCAAAATTATTGGGATTTACATTAAAAGCACTATTGGTATAAAGCAAAAACTTACTATCACCTTTCACATGCGAATAATCGATCATCGCTTGTAAAGAATCAGTGAATTTATACTTACTTCCTACCGCAATACCCCACCCTAGACCAGCATCATCAGCTGTCAATTGATTATTATTCTTGTCGTAACTCGCTCTGCTACGCGCTTCTGTTACTAAAACACGGGCTGAAGCCGTACCTTTGCCATCATCAAAATCATATTTTAACTTAGAGGTTAAAGCTGGAGCTCGGTTGTCGTCATTGCCTTTTTCTAAAGCAAGCATATAACTGGTGTCTGGATTAAATTTTCCGCTATAGCGAACCATCGGAGTACGATAAGTACCAACCCCTAGAGGAGAATTGAAATCAATCATTTCTGGCTGTAAATCTGTCGCCAAGAACGTAGATGTGGTTTGACCAAATAACCAATTATTTAAAGTCATATACGCATGACGGATACGAATCGTATCGTTACTACTACCACCACGAAAATCAACTTCTAATTTCCCACCAACATCCGCTTCTTGAATAGGTGCTTTAAAATCTAGACCTAATCGCGTAACTGTCGCAGTGCTATAAAAACGATCACTATTTTTTTCATTGCCTTCGAGATCAACTTTATTGATTCGGTTAAAAATAGCATCGCCGCCTTTTGCCTGATACGAGGCATCGCCACGTAGAAAACCGTATAGCTGAACTTGCGCACCCGAAGCAGAATTAAAACTCAAAGGCGATTTTTGAGCCGCTTGCTGGGTATTAGATGAAATATTTTGAGTGGATACTGAAGCAACAGTAGTAGATCGCTGGGTATCGTACTGCGGTACATTATTTTTTTGTTTTGACTGAGGAACATATTGTTCCAATAAAGCTCTTAATTCTTTTACTTCATCTCGAAGTTGTTGAATTTGTTCTTGTTCGCTAGCAGCCTGCGCATTGTTCATCATGAAGACAGCAATGGTAAACGCCAATCCCTGAACTATGAACGGCTTACGGATGAGAGGTAAACTCATGAGAAGCTCCTGTATTCGTGTATATTTCAACATTTTCCATAAGCATAAAATTGGGTAAATAAATATGCTTATCATAGAAAACTTCCCTCACCTTCTTGGTCAGAAAAGCCTAATCAATTTTTAAAAAGGGCGTATTATGCATAAATTTAGATTATTGTGTGTATTTTTTTATTCCAATCATCATAACGATTTCAGCGTGTATCAATAAATACTATTTCTATTTCATTGTGTTACAAATATATTTCTTTTTCACATAAAGATAACAAATTAAAAATTTTATGGACAATCTCATCTCGTTAATCTTTACTCGACTATTTTTTAGTCAAATCTAAATCTACGACTAAAAATCCATCCTCAAATCTATCTTATTACTTTATAGTCTCACCACATGAGAAAGAGCAATAAGCTTAGGAACCTTAAGATGAACATGGAACAAATCCGTTATGTGGATGATGCGATTACAACCCGTCATTCTGTACGTGCATTTTTAGATACACCAGTTGCAACAGAAACAATCAAAGATATTTTAAATGTTGCTGCTCGTGCACCATCAGGTACGAATACTCAACCATGGAAAGTCTATGTGGTGACAGGCCAAAAACGTGCCGAGATGATTGAGCGAGTTTGTACTGCTCAACAAGCACTTTTTCAACAACCAGAACTCGCTGAACAATATCAAGAAACTTTCGCCTATTACCCTGAAACATGGATTTCACCATTTATTGATCGTCGTCGTGAAAATGGTTGGGGACTGTATGGTTTGCTAGGTATTCAAAAAGGCGAAAAAGAAAAAATGGCGGCGCAACAATTGCGCAACTATCAATTGTTTGATGCGCCTGTCGCACTTTATTTTACAGTCAATAAAGCAATGGGAATTGGCTCAAAAATGGATATTTCCATGATGATCCAAAATGTAATGATTGCGGCAAAAGCACGTGGTTTAGATACTTGCCCACAAGCAGCATGGAATCATTTTCACCCCATCGTTTTAGATGTTTTGGGTGCTCCAGAAAATGAAGAATTGGTTTGTACAATTGCCTTGGGATATGCTGATCCTGATCATATCGTAAATACCTTCATTACTCCCCGTGAACCCGTTGAAAACTTTACAGTATTTTTAGACCAGTAAATTGTTTAAATAACAGTATCTCTATGCAGAGGTACTGTTTTGTAGCTGTTTTCCAACTTTTAAAATTGCAAACAAACCTGCGCTAGTAAACATCAACATCATAATGCCCATATTGAGGCTCGCTTTCCATAACAAGAAATTTAAAATCACACCACCCAACAAACCACATGCAAACTGCATACTTCCCATAATCGCACTCGCAGTTCCAGCACGAGCACCCTGCTTAGACATCGCCAAAGCCATTGCATTAGGACCAGTTAATCCAATACCAGACACAACTAAAAAAAGACCAGACATTAATAACCACAATGGTGCATTCGCCATCAGCCCTGCACTGATGACAACAAGTGCTCCAAAGCATTGAATCGACCCACCCAATCGTAACCGCTGAAAAATACCCATTCGAGTATTCAAGTGCTTATTGATTGAAGACATCAACATAATCCCAGCTGCATTAAATGCAAATGCATAAGAAAACTGTTGCTGAGACAATCCATACTGCCCCATAAAAACGGCTGAAGCAGAGCTGATATAACAAAATAATGCTGCACCAGTTAAACAACCTGCAAACATTGGCACTCTGAAGCTGTCATCTTTTAGAATTGCAGCATAAAGTGTGGTGACTTGATAAGTCGATAATTTTAAACGGCGTTCAATAGGTAATGATTCTTTAAAGAAGAAATGTATACACAACCAACAGATCACACCAATCATTGCCAGCGTCAGAAAAATAGCCTGCCATGGAAAAAATGTCAGAATCCATGCACCAAACATCGGGGCTAGAATAGGCGCAAGCCCCATTACGATCATCATGCTTGAAAAGGCTTGAGCTGAACCTTGCATGTCTAAGCGATCACGTATAGCAGCTCTCGCAATCACAACACCAACACAACCACCTAAAGCCTGAAAAATTCGTGCAGCAATCAAAGCCCATTCATTTGTTGTAAACGCACAAGCCAAACTTGCAATCACATAAAGGCTAAGCCCAAAATATAAGGGAGGCTTGCGCCCAATACGATCACTCACAGGTCCATAAATTAATTGACCTATGGCTAAACCCAAAAAGTAGGCAGGTAATGTATTTGCAATCATTTGGGTACTTACCCCAAACTCATTTGCCATTTGGGGCAATGCGGGTAAATACATATCAATTGACAATGGACCGAGTGCTGTCAACAAAGCAAGTAACAAAATCCATGCTGTTGAATACTGACGCTGATTCGATTGTTCTACCTGCATAATCCTCTACTTTTCAAGTTTATTTATTTTTCTAAGCTTAGCATCCTCACCATATTTGTGCATAATATTAGAGTCTGCTGATACCTAAAAAATGTTAACAGGCATGATCATAAATTGATTGCCGAATATAAAAGGACAACCATTGAATCCTTGGCTCGCACGTTTAAAACAAACCACCTATAACACCACGTTAATGTATAACGTGCGCATGCTGATTGCTTTCGCAGGTACAGCATTCGTTCCTTATCTTTTAAATTTTCAACTTGCGACGATTCCACTGACTTTAGGCGTTGTTGCCGCAGCAATTAGTGATATTGATGATCGCTTCTCTGTCCGTATTCAGAATCAGATTTATACCTATATTGGATTTTTTATCACAGCTGCATCGGTTCAATTGTTATTCCCCTACCCAATTATTTTTGCAGTTGGACTAATTGTTTCCTGTATTGGATGGATTTTATTAGGCTCTTTGGGGCGGCGTTATGCGACCATCGCTTACGGATGTTTAGTGATTTCTGTCTATACCATGCTCGGTGTACACTTATTTGAACAATGGTATTTACAACCAGCATTCTTAGTTTTGGGAGCCGCTTGGTATGGATTACTTTCAACAATCAGTTTCTTGCTTTTCCCTGTACGAAAAGTACAAGACCAACTTTATGCATCCTATAATGCTTTAGGTAGTTTTTTATTTGCTAAATCAAACTTGTTTGATGTGGACATGACTCCATCCAGTTATCAACAAAGTATGATTGATATTGCATTAGAAAATGGCAAATTGGTGGCGATTTTTAATGATATGCGAATGTCACTGTTAACGCGCTTAAAAGGTGACCGCGGCCAGAAAGATACACGTCGCAGTCTACAATACTATTTCGTCGCACAAGATATTCATGAACGTGCAGACTCCGCACATATTGATTATCAAAAGCTAGCGAAAGTATTTCAACACAGTGATATCTTATTCCGTTTTCAACGCATTCTCACGATTCAGGGTAAAGCCTGTCAGGATTTAGCCCAGTCAATTTTAAGCCGTACCCCTTATGTGCATAACAAACGCTTTAAACATAGCTTTGAAAATTTAAGAGTTTCCTTAGAAAAATTAAGAGAAGATGGACTTTACGATCAAGTTCGCATCAATGCATTATTTGCACTCTATCAAAATCTTAAATCGATTGATGCACAATTACAGAATTTAGAAACGGAAAGAAATCTGAAATTAATCAATGCACAACAAGCAGAAAATCAATTAAAAGATGATGATTTAAAAGGTTGGAATGATATTCTAGTCCGTGTTAAACAACATTTAACCCCTGAGTCTGTGTTATTTCGCCATGCGGTTAGACTCTCAATCGTCTTGTTTATTGGTTATGTCTTTATTCAAGTAACCCACATTGCTTACGGTTACTGGATTTTGCTCACAGCATTGTTTGTTTGCCAACCTAACTTTAATGCTACCAAACGCCGCTTATATTTGCGAATTGTTGGAACTCTAATTGGTATTATCGTGGGGCTAACCATTATCTATTTTATTCCTTCGGTTGAAGGGCAACTAGTGATGTTAGTTCTCAGTGGCGTATTATTTTTAGAACTTCGAAGTAAACAGTATGCTCAAGCGACAGCTTTTATCACGATTCTCGCTTTAATTAACTTTAATCTAGATGGTTCTGCATTTGCAGCAGGATTCCCACGCTTTATTGATACCTTGATCGGCTGTGCCTTGGCATGGTTTGGAGTCAGTTTCATTTGGCCAGATTGGAAATTCCGCAGGCTACCTCGCTCGATCCAACGTTCTTTACAAGCCCAATGTATCTACTTAGCAGAAGTAATTGAGCAATATCACCAAGGTCGTAATAATGCATTAAATTATCGTGTAGTTCGGCGCGCTGCGCACAATACTGATGCAGAAGTTGCTTCTCTCATTTCCACACTTGCCACAGAACCCAATATTGAATCTACTCAGAAAACTTTGGCTTTTGAGTTTCTATGCTTAAGTCATACTTTTTTAAGTTATATCGCTGCACTTGGAGCTCATCGCGAACAAATTCAAGATCAAGAGGTTCTAGCCCTGCTCGATCAAGCATTAGATGATATTCAAGGTGCTCTGCTTAGAGATGAAGTCCCTGATTTATCTGCACAAAATATGATGCAAACCATACGCGAGCATTTAAATCGCAATGATGAAAACAATCAAAAATCTCTGATTATTTTACAGCAGCTTTCACTTATGCTTAGCATATTAACCCGTTTAAGTATGCTCAAACAAAGTCTCAGTCATGAACCTAATGAAGATGGCACTGAGTTTGCTTCTCTTTAATTTATCCGCCATTGGCATAATATCTTTGAGTGCCAATTGGTGTTAAACTTAACTCAGTTCTAAACTCATTTTTTAAACTATGACCGCCAAAACGCTATACGCTTATACGCTACAACCCGTTCCTTACGAAGTCTCTGAAGCTGAACAACGTCAAGCTCAACTGATGATTTGGCGTAGTACCAATAAATTCAGTAAAAAAGCATGGATGATTATGATTGCACTTGTGGTGCTTTCATTAGTTTCAGCAGGACTAATTAAGTATTATTCAACCTACTCGACTGTATTGTGTTGGGTTGTGATCATTGCTGTGATCCTTTTTTATCTTGTGAAAAAATTTGGTTTTGAATGGTATGCTAAACGCCAAATCAGCCAAATGCCTGTTCAGGAAATCAAAAGCATTCGTTTAGGTGTGCAACCCCATGGTATTGCAATGCTACAAAAAGTTGGACTACAAGATGCCTCTATGACTGTAAGTTGGAAAGATATTTATGAATGGTATGATTTATCTGATTTCATTTTAGTCAACTTCAAAGTAAAACTACCTAAAGGAAAAGGCGAACAACAACAAGGTGCTTACATCCTACCTAAGCGTATGGATTCTAAGAATTTCTCTTTTAACACGGTACGTAAACATTTAAATGAAGTTGTAGGTGCACCAAAGTCAATTTAATTCCTATGATTCTAAAAACCTCTCGAAATGAGAGGTTTTTTTCAACTTCATAAAAATAAATGAGAATCAAAATCAATATTACCTACAAAATCCATATTATGTTCGTATTCTTGAGTTATAATTTTTGACATAAATTTCATTATTTTTTCATTTTTGACCATGTCTAAAAAAGTCTTCTTCCAAATCCATTGGTTTTTAGGGATTACTGCTGGGCTTATACTTTCTTTAATGGGAGTAACCGGTGCAATTTATTCTTATGATCAGCAAATTTTAAAATGGCTCAACCAATACAGCTACGTTGTTGAGGCTGCTCAAACACCAAAACTTAGCCCTGCCCAGTTATACCAGCATTTCAATCAGCAACAACCCGAAATTGAAATTAACAGCATTACCATCGCCGCTGATCCCACCGAATCGTCAACCGTCAATATTAAAAAAGAAGGTGCGCGTCGTGGCTATAATATGATGGTGAACCCTTATACCGCCGAGGTTCTACCTGATATTAAAGGTCGTGACACGCTGCAATTTATTCAGCGTTTACACCGTAATTTAACTGCTGGGGAATTTGGGGCACAGATTACTGGGGCATCTACGCTGATGCTAATTTTCTTTGTATTGAGTGGCATCTATCTGCGCTTTCCAAAGAAGCATAGTATTAAACAATGGTTGTTTATTAAGCCAAAACTAAAAGGTCGTAATTTTATTTGGGACCTACATGCAGTGGTGGGAACTTGGGTCGTTGTGTTTTATCTACTGTTTGCTTGCACTGGCTTATATTGGTCTTATGACTGGTGGCGTGCAGGTATGTTCAAGGTCATGGGCGTTGAACAGCCACAACGTAATCAACAAAATAATGAACGTGGCAAAGATAAACAACTCAAGCTGACAAACGCACAGCTTAATACCATCTTGACTCAAACTTGGACTGGGGTAAATGCCCAGATTGGTCGTGAATACTCAAGTTTAACCCTGAATATTCCCAAAAATGCTGATGCCAAAGTTGAACTCTCTTTTGTCGATGCCATTCCTCAACATGAACGTGCGCGTAACCAAGCAGTCTATAACTATCAAGACAATAAATTCGAAAAATTTGAACTGTATGAAGACAAAAAACTTAATGAAAAAATCATGAGCAGCATGTTGCCTGTGCATCGTGGCAGCTTCTTTGGTTCGACCTATCAATTTATTGCCATGCTAGCTTCATTGGCCATGCCACTATTCTTTGTAACGGGCTGGATGTTGTATCTAAAACGTCGCAAGCAGAAAAAGCTGACCCAAGCGGCACGTCAATCACTCAGCGCACAGCAGATTGATACAAAGGCCAAGCCTTGGCTGATCACTTATGCGACGCAAACAGGCGTAGCTGAACAATTAGCATGGCGTACTGCGACTAGCTTGCAGGAAGCGCAACAACCAACGACGGTTAAACCCATTCAACAGCTCACCGAGCAAGACCTATTGCAGGCGGAGCAAGTTTTATTTGTTGTAAGTACTTATGGTACAGGTGAGGCACCCGATCTTGCAGCGAGTTTTAATAAGAAACTGATGCAACAAAAGCTAGAGTTAGCTCATATGCAATACGCAGTGCTTGCACTAGGATCAAGAGAATATCCTGACAGCTATTGCAGCTTTGGTTATGCCGTTGATGCATGGTTAAAGCAATGTCATGCGCACCCCTTATTCGACTTGATCGAAGTGGATAATGCCAACAGCAATGATATTCAATGCTGGAATCAAGCGCTTTCGGTGGTGACTCAGCATGAACTACATGCCATGAATATAGAGAAAGTGTTTGACCAGTGGACTCTCGCTGAACGCACATTGCTCAACCCTAATAGCTTAGGACAAGCAGCCTATAATATTGAACTTCGTTCCACTTCTGATATGACTTGGCATGCTGGCGATATTGCAGAAATTCAGCCTGCCAATTGCTTGGCCGACATTCAGGATTTCTTAATCAAGTATCAGATTCCAGCACACAGTGTCGTTGAATCATTGAACCAAGAGATTGAACAGGTCCTTTGGAATAAAAACCTACGAGTTGAGATTCAGCCATTTAGTACGCTTGAAGATTTACTCGAACAACTACCCACCCTACCTACACGTGAATATTCGATTGCCAGTATTCCTTCGCAGCAACTCCTAAGACTAGTGGTTCGACAAAAACGTGATGAACAAGATCAACTTGGTCTTGGTTCAGGCTGGCTCACTGAATTTGCACCATTGCAACATAGCATTGCCTTGCGTATTCGGACCAATGAGTCCTTCCATCTGATTGACGATAACCGTCCAATTATCTGTATCGGTAACGGCACAGGCATTGCAGGTTTGATGAGTTTATTACAGCAACGTAATCGACAAAACTATACAGCCAATTGGCTGATCTTCGGCGAACGCCAACGCAGACATGATTTCTTCTATCAGGAAACCATTCAAGCGTGGTTGAATATGGGAAGCTTACAACGTTTGGACCTCGCCTTCTCTCGTGATCAGGAACAACGCATCTATGTACAAGATATTTTGCGAAGCAATGCTGATGAATTGATCAAATGGATTGAGCAAGGTGCGGTGATTTATGTCTGCGGCAGTATCGAAGGCATGGCTTCAGGAGTCGATCAAGCTTTGACAGATATTCTCAGCGAAGAAAAACTAGATGAATTAAGACAAGCTGGACGTTATCGTCGAGACGTTTATTAAGCCCTTTTTAGATCTAAAAACGAGTGCTAGCCACTCGTTTTTTTCATCAAACCATAAGAGAATTTGCCTTTCTTAGAATTTTGCATACACTGAGCACGATTCAAATTGACTACAATTAAGATTATGCAAATAAGTTCATGGCTTCGTCTTGTTTTAGCCCTTATCGGTTCAGTTCTGTTCTTAGATGGCGCTATTCTGATCGCCTTTAAAAAGATTCATATTGGAACAGTACTACCGCTACTACTCGGGTTATTTTTTTGCCTCTATGCTTATTTCTATTATCATATCGAGCGCTTCTTCTTCTATCATTTCCGTCTACATTCGATTTGGCGCTTCGGCTGGTTATGTTTCTGGATTTGGGTTGTTAGCTTAGGCTATTTCTTTAATTACATTTCAGACAATAATACCAAGACTCAAAATATCCCTGCGGTTAAAGCCATTATTGTATTAGGCAGTGGTGTTAAAAATGGACAACCTTCCGCCACATTGGCGAAACGCTTAGACCGTGCTGCTCCTGTAGCTTTAGCACAACCTCATGCCAAATTAGTCATGACAGGTGGTATTGATTTTGGTGAAACTGATAGTGAAGCGATTGTCATGTCACGTTATGTACAGCAGCACTATCATATTCCTGCCTCACAGATCATCTTGGAAGATAAAAGCACGAGTACTGAGCTGAATCTTAGAAATAGCCAATCTTTATTACAGACACAACAGATTGACATCCATCAACCGATCGCGATTGTGACCAGCGATTTCCACACATTACGCGCTGCCGCGATTGCAAAGAAACAAGGCTATCGTAATATCATTATGCTTGGCGCAACAACACCTTTGACGACACGCTATAATGCATGGTTGAGAGAATACTTTGCTTACGCCAGCGGTTGGCTTCTGAATGAATATTGATTGGGGTTGTCCCCCAATCTATTTATCTCATTTAATTGTGTAGCCGAATATCTCTAGGTAAGGGTAACTTTAACTCAGCAAATACATCTGGTCGTTGCAAATAAATTTGGTAAAGGAAATTTTTTACATCCAATAAAAAAGTATCAGGTGAAACCAATAGATTGTTACCCTCTGGGGTAAGGTCTAAAGATAGAATCGTATTATTTTCTTTTAAAAAAGGAATCATCTTTTCAATGAAAACCCACAGTGACACTTCCTGAATCTCGTATTTAGCCCAATTATCTTTAATCAATAATTTTGCCAAACCTTTATTTTGCCAAATTGATAATGCATGTTGACCAGATGGTGTTGAACATAAGGCCCACCCATCATGATAAAGCGCAATAACTTGGCGTTGTATAATAATATTTTGAATAAATTGACGATAAATATCTTTTGGTGAGGAACTAGAATTTGTTGTTTGTGATTTCGACGCAGCCTTGCGTTGATATGGATTTTTCATAAAATAGTTCAATATTAGAATCATTATTGACGCTAATAATAAAATAATTTTATATAAATTACAAGGATTTGAACTAGAAGAGAAATTATGGTGGGCGCTGACGGGATCGAACCGCCGACATTCTGCTTGTAAGGCAGACGCTCTACCAACTGAGCTAAGCGCCCTGAGCGAGAGTAAACTCGTATCAGAGATCAAGTATAAGTATACTTGTTAAAACAAACATTCTCAAAAAAGGTATTAAGAGAATGGCGCAGCGGACGGGGCTCGAACCCGCGACCCTCGGCGTGACAGGCCGATATTCTAACCAACTGAACTACCGCTGCACTGCTTACTTCTATTAAGAAGTATATGTCACTAATTATGGTGGGCGCTGACGGGATCGAACCGCCGACATTCTGCTTGTAAGGCAGACGCTCTACCAACTGAGCTAAGCGCCCTGAGCGAGGTAACAAATTTAAAGCAATGCTTTAAATATTGTTTAAGTATCAAAGAATTTAGACTCTAATTTACTTAACTCTATCTATTCTTGCAATCTTAAAGTGGCGCAGCGGACGGGGCTCGAACCCGCGACCCTCGGCGTGACAGGCCGATATTCTAACCAACTGAACTACCGCTGCACAATAATTTTGCAATTATAGGGTAAAACGATATTAAAACTTAAGTGGCGCAGCGGACGGGGCTCGAACCCGCGACCCTCGGCGTGACAGGCCGATATTCTAACCAACTGAACTACCGCTGCACTTGAGTTTTAACGTAAAGGCTTGGTGGGCGCTGACGGGATCGAACCGCCGACATTCTGCTTGTAAGGCAGACGCTCTACCAACTGAGCTAAGCGCCCTTAACGTCTTCATCGTTTGTGAGGTGCATTATAGAGAATCTTTACAGCCTGTCAAACGCTTTTGCCATTCTTTTCTGAAAAAA
>Ga0209958_1000263_pt1 | contig 141817 bp, 134 predicted proteins | sample ThiBio_inoc_plan_FD_183942 | JGI IMG/M metagenome (GOLD analysis project Ga0209958, IMG submission 183942) | Wastewater bioreactor microbial communities from Cape Town, South Africa - Thiocy_inoc_plan (SPAdes) | ecosystem: Engineered > Bioremediation > Thiocyanate > Unclassified | place: South... | reverse complement strand
GAGCGCCGCGTTAGCGTGAGACACGAGAACCTCCTGGTTCAGAGCGGATGCGGTAGCAGCTCCACTCTGCCGGGAGGTTCTCGTCACATCAGGGAAGCCAGATCAAACAACCTCCCTGGGCAGTACAACTAGTGCTCCCCGATGCCTTGGGGAGGAGTGGTTCCGCGCCCCTCGGACATGCATCGATTCCGGGGCGCCGTGTCGCAACGGCGCATAGCTTCCTCGACACGCCGGTGACGGATGCCGCGGCCTGGCGTGTCGGCAGAAAGGTGCGCCGTTGCGACCGAGGCGGCGCTGCCGGGTACTTGCTCGGTCCCGGGGCGCCGTGTCGCATCGGCGCATAGCTTCCTCGACACGCCGGTGACGGATGCCGCGGCCTGGCGTGTCGGCAGAAGGGTTCGCCGTTGCGACCGAGCAACGCGCGGGTGTGACGAAACGAAGGAGGGGGCGAGGCCGAACGGCCACGCCCCCCTCGTCCGAAACTGATGCTTATCCGAAGCGGCCCGAGACGTAGTCTTCGGTGTCCTTGACCTTCGGGTGGGTGAAGATCGTGGTGGTCTCGTCGTACTCGATGAGCTTGCCCGGCTTGCCGGTGCCGGCGATGTTGAAGAACGCCGTCTTATCGGACACGCGCGAGGCCTGCTGCATGTTGTGGGTCACGATGACGATCGTGTACTCGCTCTTGAGCTCCTCGATGAGGTCCTCGATCGCGAGGGTCGAGATCGGGTCGAGGGCCGAGCACGGCTCGTCCATCAGCAGCACGTCGGGCTCGACCGCGATGGCACGAGCGATGCACAGGCGCTGCTGCTGGCCACCGGACAGACCCGAACCCGGGCGGTCCAGGCGGTCCTTGACCTCGTTCCACAGGTTCGCGCCCTGCAGCGACTTCTCGACGAGAGCCTCCTGATCGATCTTGGACATGCGCTGGTTGTTGAGCTTGACACCCGCCAGCACGTTCTCACGGATCGACATCGTCGGGAAGGGGTTCGGGCGCTGGAAGACCATGCCGACCTGGCGACGCACGAGCACGGGGTCGACGCCAGCACCGTACAGGTTGTCTCCGTCGATCAGCACCTCACCCTCCACCCGGGCGCCGGGGATGACTTCGTGCATCCGGTTCAGGGTGCGAAGGAAGGTCGACTTGCCGCAACCGGAGGGGCCGATGAAGGCGGTGACGGAGCGGGGTTCGATCGTGAGCGAGACGCCTTCGACGGCGAGGAAGTTGCCGTAGTAGACGTTGAGGTCGTTGACATCGATGCGCTTGGACACGGATATTCCTTCGGGTTCAGCGACCGGTCTTGGGCGCGAAGAACTTCGCGACAAAGCGGGCGGCGAGGTTGAGCACCATGACGATCAGGATCAGGGTCAGGGCCCCAGCCCATGCGCGCGAGATCGCGGCGTCGGGGTTGGTGCCCTGGTTGGCGTACTGGTTGTAAACGAACACGGGGAGGGTCATCATGTTGCCGTCCCAGATGTTCCAGTTCATGCTCTGCGTGTAGCCGGCGGTGAGCAGCAGCGGGGCAGTCTCACCGATGACGCGGGCGATCGCGAGCATCACACCGGTGGTGATTCCGGCGATGGATGTCGGCAGCACGACCTTCACGATCGTGAGCCACTTCGGAACGCCGAGCGCGAACGACGCCTCGCGCAGTTCGTTGGGAACCAGGCGCAGCATCTCTTCGGAGGAGCGGACGACCACGGGGATCATGAGAACGCTCAGCGCGATGGCACCTTCGAAGCCCGAGGAGTACCCGGCGCCGAAGAAGATCACGAAGACGGCGTAAGCGAACAGACCCGCAACGATCGACGGGATGCCGGTCATCACATCGACGAAGAAGGTGATTGCGCGGGCGAGCTTGCCGCTGTTGCCGTACTCGACGAGGTAGATCGAGGTCATGAGGCCGATCGGAACCGAGATGATCGTCGCCGTCAGCGTGATCAACAGTGTTCCCACGATCGCGTGCAGCGCACCACCGCCGTCGCCGATCACGTTGCGCATCGACGACGAGAAGAACTCGATGTCGAATCGGGCGAGCCCGTTGACCAGAACCGTGAACAGCAGTGAGATCAGCGGCAGGAGGGCAACGATGAAGGCTGCCGAGACCACCGCGGTGATGAAGCGGTCGGTCGCGTTGCGGCGTCCTTCCACGATCGAGGCGACGACGAAGATCAGGATGGCGTACAGCACCGCGCCGAGGAAGACGGCGGCGACGATGTTGTAGTTTGCGACGGGCTGGTCGATGTTCAGGAGGAAGAACACCAGCCCCATGACGATGAGGGAGCCCGCCAGCAGGAGCCAGCTCGTCCCCTTCGGAAGCCGCCCGTTCGAGAAGCTGTTGGTGCTCGGACGCGTCGCCGTGGCGGTTGCGGTGGACATCAGTTGGCTCCCGAGAACTCAGCGCGGCGGTTGACGATCCAGCGAGCGATCGCGTTGACGGCGAAGGTGACGACGAACAGGACGAGGCCGGTGGCTATCAGCAGGCTCACACCGGTGCCATACGCCTCGGGGAACTGGAGGGCGATGTTCGCCGGGATCGTGGTCGGGTTTGTAGCAGTCAGCAATTCGAAGGTCACGACCCCCGATACCGAGAGCACCATCGTGACGGCCATCGTCTCCCCGAGCGCGCGGCCCAGTGCGAGCATCGCCGCCGATACCATGCCACCGCGGGCGAAGGGCAGCACCGCCATCTTGATCATCTCCCAGCGGGTGGCGCCGAGCGCCAGCGCCGCCTCTTCGTGCAGCACCGGCGTCTGCAGGAACACTTCGCGGCAGATCGCGGTCATGATCGGCAGCACCATGATGGCCAGTACCAGGGCGGCGGTGAGGATCGTGCGGCCGGTGGCTGACACCTGGCCGCTGAACAGCGGAATCCACCCGAGGTAGGTGTTCAGCCACACGTAGAAGGGCTGCACGAACCCGGCCAGCACCAGGCCGCCCCACAGGCCGAACACGACCGAGGGGACAGCAGCGAGGAGGTCGATGATGTATCCGAGGACTGCTGCTGCGCGACGCGGGGCGTAGTGCGAGATGAACAGTGCGATGCCGATTGCGAGCGGCGCTGCCATGACGAGCGCGAGGATCGAAGACCAGATCGTGCCGAACACGAGCGGCCACGTGTACTCGAGGAAGGTTTTGCCCTTCAGGAGCGGGTTCTCGTCGGCGGGAGTCGTAAACGCCGGGATGCTCTCGATGACCAGGAAGATCGTGACAGCAGCGAGAACAGCCAGGATGATGATCCCCGCTCCGAGCGCGGTCCCCGAGAAGACGATGTCCCCGGGCCGTCTCTTGGCGTGGATTTTCGCCGGGGCTTCGGGTCCCGCGTCCGTGGTCGTCGCCATCGGTGTGTCCTTCGTGTCGAGTCCGGGTCAGGCTCAGCGAGAGCTCCGGTGAAACCGGCTCTCTCGCTCAGCCCGCCCCGTTCAGTACATCGTGAATGTACCGAACGGGGCGGCCGAGAGGGAGTTGATCAGCCGATCAGGGCGATCGCGGCGTTGACCTGCTCGCGCAGCGAGTCCGAGATCGGAGCCGAGCCGGCGTTCTCAGCGGCGGCGTCCTGGCCCTCGGGGCTGGCGATGTAGGTGAAGTACGCGGCCACGAGCTCAGCGACGTTGGGGTCCTCGTACTCGACGCAGCCGATCTCGTAGCTCACGAGAGCTATCGGGTAGACGCCCGCCTCTTCGGTCGCGTAGTCGATGTCGAAGACGATGTCGCCCTCGGTACGGCCTTCCTGCTCCGGCGAGGAGTCGACGATCATCGCCGCGGCCTCTGCCGAGTAGGGCACGAACTCGCCGCCGACGCCGACCGAGGCGGTGCCGAGGGTGCCGACCTGCGAAGCGTCGGCGTAGGTGATGGTGCCGTTGCCGTTCTTGGTCGCGTCGATGACACCCGACGTACCCTGAGCCGACTCGCCACCGGTGATCGGCCACTCGCCGTCGGGCTCGTAGGTCCAGACCGAGGGTGCCGCGGCCGACAGGTAGGAGGTGAAGGTCTCGGTCGTACCGGAGTCGTCGGAGCGGTGCACCGGCGAGATCGCGAGGTCGGGAAGCTCGACGCCGTCGTTCAGGCTCGCGATCGCTGCGTCGTTCCAGTTGGTGATCGTACCGGCGAAGATGCCCGCGATGACGTCGGCGGTCAGGTTCAGCGACTCGACACCGTCGAGGTTGAACGCAACCGCGATGGGCGAGATGTAGACGGGGATCTCGACGATGCCGGCCGAGCCGCCGTCGGCGCAGGCGGCGAAGGTGCTCTCAGCGATCTCGTCGATCTTGAACGCGCGGTCCGAGCCGATGAAGTTGCTCGCGCCGGCGATGAAGTTCTCGCGGCCCGTGCCCGAACCGGTGGGCTCGTAGTTGACGGTCACGTCGGGGTTGGCGGTCTGGAAGTTCGCGACCCAGGCCTCCTGCGCGGCGGTCTGCGACGAAGCGCCGGTCGCGCCGATGGTTCCCGAGAGGGTCGACTCGGCGGGCTCGGTGGTGGAGCCGCCGTTGGACTCGTTGGAGGCGCAGCCAGCCAGCGCGAGGGTGGCGACGGCGGCGACAGCGCCCAGTTGGGCGAAGCGGGTGATCTTCACTGTGAATCCTTCACTGTGTCGGGGTATATATGGCGGGCCCGGTGCAGGGCACTTACGTGACGGTAGACAGCGACTCTTAAGGGATCGGTTGGTAGAGGTGAACAGCAGGTAAACGGGCTCGGGCGGTCTGCAGCGATTCCCCTACCCGGCACGACGCGCCCCGGTACCGTCGGATCGTGACTTTCGACCAGGCGGCATTCCTCGATCGGGCCGCTCACGCCGCCCCGCCGCGGACGCTCATCGACATCCTGCAAGAGACGGTGCGCCGCCATCCCGAGGCTTCAGCGATCGATGACGGCGCGGGACCTGCGGTGAGCTACCGGGAGCTCGCTGCCCGCGTTGCTCTCACCGCCTCGCGCCTGGTGGCAGCTGGCGTGCGGCACGGCGATCGTGTCGGCATCCGCATGACCTCGGGCACGAAAGAGCTCTACATCGCGATTCTCGGCGTCATGGCAGCTGGCGCTTCCTACGTTCCGGTCGACGCGGATGACACGGCAGAACGCGCAGCGCTCGTCTTCGGCGAAGCCGGGGTCCGGGGCGTCATCACGGGCCGCGGGCTCTACGCGCCGACCGCGACCGACGCTGCCGATGGAGATGGCGACGGAACCGGGAACGCGCCGTCCGACGTCACATCCGAGATCCCCACCATCGATGATTCCACCGACGAGGACGAGGACCTGTTCGCCGGCGAGGCTCCGGCGGGGCATACGCGTGCGCTCGACATCCTGGCCCAGCCCGCACCCGACGATGATGCGTGGATCATCTTCACCTCGGGCTCGACCGGGGTTCCCAAGGGGGTCGCGGTCACGCACCGGTGTGCCGCGGCGTTCGTGGATGCCGAGAGCCGCCTGTTTCTGCAGGACGAGCCCCTCGGCACCGCCGACCGGGTGCTGGCCGGCCTGTCGGTGGCCTTCGATGCCTCCTGCGAGGAGATGTGGCTCGCGTGGGCGCACGGCGCCTGCCTCGTCCCGGCGCCGCGCGCGCTGGTGCGCTCTGGGGTGGACCTTGCGAACTGGCTCGCCCGTCAGGGGATTACGGTCATCTCCACCGTGCCGACGCTCGCCGCGATGTGGCCGAGTTCGACGATCGACAACGTCAGGCTGCTGATCTTCGGCGGAGAAGCCGTGCCGCCAGAGCTCGGCACGCGCTTGGCCGCCGAGGGCCGCGAGGTCTGGAACACCTATGGTCCGACGGAGGCCACCGTCGTCTCGTGCGCCGCGCCGCTCGTGCCCGACGCCCCGGTCCGTATCGGGCTTCCGCTCGAGGGCTGGTCGCTTGCGGTGGTGGATGCCGAGGGCAACCGGGTCGCGGAGGGGGAGAGCGGGGAGCTCATCATCGGCGGTGTCGGGCTTGCTCGGTACCTCGATCCCGCGAAGGATGCCGAGAAGTACGCCCCCATGCCGACGCTGGGGTGGGATCGCGCGTATCGCTCTGGCGACCTCGTCCGATACGAACCCGAGGGTCTTGTCTTTCTCGGACGCGCCGACGATCAGGTCAAGATCGGCGGGCGGCGTATCGAACTCGGCGAGGTCGAAGCTGCCCTCCAGGATCTTCCCGGCGTCACCGCCGCGACTGCCGCGGTTCGCACGTCGGAGGCCGGCAACCCCGTTCTGGTCGGCTACATCGTCGTCGATGAGCCCAAGGCGTTTGATCGGGCAGCAGCGCGAGCGACTCTCGCAGACCGCCTGCCCGCCGGCATCATGCCCCTGTTCGCGGTGCTCCCCGACCTTCCGGCGCGTACCTCGGGGAAGGTCGATCGGGCGGCGCTCCCGTGGCCGGTTCCTGGGGCAGAGCAACCCGCCGCGGGGTTGTCTCAGAACGAGGTGTGGCTTGCTGAACAGTGGCAGGCGGTCCTCGGCGTCCCCGCTGAAGGCCGTGCGTCAGACTTCTTCGACCTCGGCGGCGGGTCGCTCGCGGCGGCACAGCTTGCGTCACGAGTGCGCGGGCGACTTCCCGAGTTCACGGTCGCCGACATCTACGACATGCCGCGCCTCGGGGCGATGGCATCCCTGCTCCCACATGCGGATGCCGCCGCCGACGCGTCTGCCGCCGAGTACCACCGCGCCGTCCCGACGCCGGCCACGACGCGGATCGCCCAGACCCTGCTCGGGGCGCCACTGTTCATCCTGTCGGGCATCCGGTGGCTGCTGTACCTGCTGACTGCGAGCACGCTGTTGCAGCTCGGAGGTGGGTTCGCCTTCCTCCCGACCGTGCCGTGGTGGGTGCTCGTGATCGGCCTGCTCGTGTTTGCTACCCCGTTCGGTCGCATGGCGATCGCAGTGCTCGCTGCGCGAACCCTGCTCGCAGGGCTGGAACCGGGCGACTATCCGCGCGGCGGCGGCGTTCACCTGCGGCTCTGGCTTGCCGAACAGGTCGCCGACCAGATCGACGCTGTCGGGTACGTGGGAGCGCCGTGGGTCACGTATTACGCGCGGGCGCTCGGTGCCTCGATCGGCCGCGACGTCCACATGCACACGCTGCCGCCGGTGACCGGGATGCTGCAGGTCGGCGATAACGCGGCGATCGATCCCGAGGTCGATCTCAGTGGCACGTGGGTCGACGGCGACACCGTGCGCGTGGGCGGCATCCGGATCGATGCGGATGCGGTCATCGGGGCCCGCAGCACACTTGCTCCCGGCACCAAGATCGGTCGGCGTGCGCGGGTTGCCCCCGGTTCGGCGGTGTTCGGGCGGGTCAAGCCCGACCAGGCGTGGGCCGGCTCGCCCGCAGTGCGCGTCGGGGAGCCTCCCGCCGATTGGCCCGCGGAACATGCGCCGGCTCCGCACCGGTGGCTGTGGGCCTATATCGCGTCCTCGCTGGCCTTGGCATTGCTGCCGATCGTCGCGTTCGCCGCCGGTGCCGGTGTCATGGCGCTTGCGATGCAGGACGCGCAGACTCTCGCGGAGGCGGCGCTCCTCGGCCTCGCGTGGCTCGTGCCCGGCATCCTGATCGCCGGTGTGGTCTTCGCCGGCACCGTCGTGATCGCCGTGCGGTTGCTCTCGCTCGACCTTCGCGAGGGAACGTACCCCGTGCGCAGCCGGCTCGGGTGGCAGGTGTGGACGACCGAGCGACTTCTCGACTCGGCGCGCACCGTGCTGTTTCCCCTCTACTCGAGCCTGTTCACTCCCCTCTGGCTGCGGATGCTGGGAGCCTCAGTCGGCCGCAACGTCGAGGCATCCACGGTGCTGCTGATCCCGTCGATGACCACGATTGACGATGGCGCGTTCCTTGCCGATGACACGATGGTCGCCTCGTACGAGCTGGGCGGCGGCTGGATGCGCGTCGACCACGTCAGGATCGGCAAGCGCGCGTTCGTCGGAAACTCCGGCATGGTGGCGCCCGGGCATCGAGTCCCGAAGGACGGACTGATCGCGGTGCTCTCCGCGGCTCCGGCGAAGGCGAAGGCGGGATCGTCCTGGCTCGGGTCCCCAGCCGTGCGTCTGCGACGCGTCGCCGCCAGCGTCGATGAGTCCCGCACCTACGAGCCGCCCGTCGCTTTGCGCATCGCGCGGAGCCTTTGGGAGCTCTCGCGAATCGTTCCCGTTTTTGTGACCGGGCTCATTGGTTTCGGGGTGCTCATGACCCTGGCAGCCCTCTGGACCAGCATCGGACCGTGGTGGACGGTACTGCTCTCGGGAATTGTCATGCTCGCCGCCGGCGCGGTGGCAGCAGCCACTTCGACAGCCGCTAAGTGGATCCTCGTTGGGCCGATCCGCGCGGGCGAGCATCCACTGTGGTCGAGTTTCGTCTGGCGCACCGAGGTGGTCGACACCTTCACCGAGATGGTCGCGGCTCCCTGGTTCGCTCGCGCAGCATCCGGTACCCCCGCACTTGCCGTGTGGCTGCGCTCGCTCGGCGCCCGGGTCGGCCGCGGAGTCTGGTGCGAGACGTACTGGCTCCCCGAGCCCGATCTCGTGCACCTCGGCGACGGATCCACCGTCAATCGGGGATGCGTTGTGCAGACTCACCTGTTTCATGATCGGATCATGAGTATGGATGCCGTCACCCTCGAACCCGGTGCAACGCTCGGGCCGCACTCGGTCATCCTGCCCGCGGCCTCGATCGGTGCTCACGCGACCGTTGGTCCTGCCTCGCTGGTCATGCGGGGGGAAAGCGTGCCGGTCGGCTCGCGGTGGAGCGGGAATCCCATCGGCCCGTGGCGTGCGGTGAAGATCCGCGCGTATCAGGCGGTCCCGTGATCGACACCGGTCGCCGAGACGGCGTCGATCGGGAAGACGTCCCTGCTCACGACACCTATACCCCTCAGAGCGGCGACCTCTCGTTCGATGTCGAAGCATATGCGCTCGATCTGAGCTACCGCGTCCGCACCAACAGGCTTGAGGGACGCGCGACCCTCGGCATCCGGATTCTGGCTGCGACATCCTCGATCGCGCTCGATCTCGTCGGCCTTCGGGTCAGTCGGGTCCGCATCGAGGGGCAGCGACGGACTCCGCACACACAGGGCCCGCGGAAGCTCCGCCTCACACTGCCGCGCACGATGCAGCCGGGGGAGTCCCTGACGCTGACGATTGAATACGCCGGCGCACCAGCCCCCCGCCGTTCCCGCTGGGGGACGATCGGCTGGGAGGAACTCACTGACGGCTCCCTCGTCGCATCGCAGCCGATCGGCGCTCCCACGTGGTTTCCGTGCAACGATCGTCCCGACAACCGCGCGACGTACAGCATCCGGGTCACGACGGATGCCGAGTACACGGCTGTCGCCACCGGCGTGCTGCAGTCGCGCACCCGCTCGGGCGGTCAGGTCACCGCCGAGTACGCGATCGGTGTGCCCACGGCGACGTACCTCGTCGCCGTCTATGTGGGGCAGTTCGAATCGCACCGGCTCGATGAGCGCATCGTCGTTGCCTCACCGCCGTCCCTGCGCGCAGACGTGAAGCGGGCTCTGGGTCCGCTGCCGCGCATGATGACAGCCTTCGAGGAGCGGTTCGGACCGTACCCGCAGGAGAGCTGCACCATCGTGGTGACGGCAGATCCGCTCGAAATCCCGCTCGAGGCGCAGGGCACCGCCGTCTTCGGCGCGAACCACCTCGACCCGGACTCGGAGCGCCTCGTCGCTCATGAGCTTGCCCACCAGTGGTTCGGTAACAGCGTCGGGGTGGCGCGGTGGCGCGACATCTGGCTCAACGAGGGATTCGCGTGCTACGCGGAGTGGCTCTGGTTCGAGGCAATGGGTGCAGACACCGCCGACGCCGCTGCCCGCCGGGCTCATGCGAGGCTCGCAGATCTCGCGCAGGATCTCGTCATCAGCGATCCCGGCGCCGATCTCATGTTCGATGACCGGCTCTACAAAAGGGGGGCGCTGACGCTTCATGCCGTGCGCCTCACGATCGGGGAGGACCCGTTCTTCGATCTCCTGCGCGGCTGGTGCAGCGCGTACGTGAACGCGTGCGTCACGACCGAGGACTTCCGTCGCTTCGTCGACGACGCCGGCCACGACCTCGAGGCGCTCCTGGATGCCTGGCTGGATGCCGGCCCGCTGCCGCCGTTGCCGCCGCGACCGGATGCGTCCAAGCGACTCGCGAAGAAGAAGTCCGCGCGCTAACGGTCGGCAGGTTCGAGGCTGGCCAGCGCGGCGCTGACGAGAACTCCCGGGGGTCCGTCGAGGTCCCAGCCGAGGAGCGGGTGCGCGCGCCCCGGGACGCGAGCACGCCACGACGCGCCGGTCGTATCGTCGGTGCCGTCGGTGCCGGTCACGTGCACGAGCGCCGGCTCGACGCGCAGCCCCCGCCGATCGGCCTTCAGCGCGGCCTCTACGCGCACCCAGTCGCGCGTCGTGGCAGGACCGGCGCCGAGCACACCCGTCAGGCCCGTTCGGTCTCGCCGGAGGTCGACCTCGGGTTCGGCATCCACCCCCACGGTCCCGGCAGCAGCGGGCGCCAGAGCGACAACCGCCCACCCGGCGGCGTACGACACGCTCGCTGTCACCGCCACTCCCTCGACCTCGACGGGGCCGTGGTCAGCGCCGCACCGCGGGCATCGGTTCGAGATCCGGATGCCGGGCTGACCGATCAGTTCTCGCACGAGCCGCCACGCGACCTCGCGCCGGTGGTCGCGGTCAGTGACCGGGGCCCACCCGAGCCGGATCGGTTCGCTCACACCGAGGGCTGGTGCGTCTCGATCGCAACGATCCCTGAACCCGGATTGTCCGTCGACAGGTGCACGACCGAGAATCCGCCCGGGGACAGTCCTGATGCGTTGCCCAAGTGCGAGCCCATGAGCGACCCGGTTGCCATCGCGAGTTCCTGGATGATCTCAGGAAGCACGGGGCCGTGGCTGCACACCACCGCGGGCTTGCGGGAGCGGACCCGCGCTCCGACCACCGAGCGCGCGTCAGTCGCGCCCTCCTCCCAGGCGTCCTGGCTGATCAGCGGCGAATAGTCGACGCGGCGCCCGAGCGCCGCAGAGAGCGGGCCGACGGTCTTGGCGCACCGAACGGCGGGGCTCGAGACGATGCGGCGCGCGCCGAACGCGAGGAGCGGACCCACGAGTGCGTTCGCCTGCTTGCGCCCGCGGGGAGCCAGGGGGCGCGAGGCGTCCGATCCGTCCCACTCATCGGCCGGTACTGCCTTGGCGTGGCGCAGCGCGATGATCGGGAAGGTGCGCAGCACATCCTTGTCGCGGATCTCGAGGAACTTGTCCAGGATCTCGACATCGACGGGGTAGCTGAGCTTCGCGCGGGCCTTCTTCGCCGAGACCCACTCGAGCGCAGCGATCTCTTTGTTCGGGACGAACGACGAGGCCTTGATCGCGGCATCCGTGGCCTCTGCCGCCCAGTAGTGCACGACCTTGTTGCGCTTGGAGGGCATGTGATAGGTCGACACGCCCACAGGGACCCCGAGGGAGACACGGATGCCGGTCTCTTCGTGGATCTCGCGGACCGCGGTCTCGGCGAGGGTCTCGCCGGGATCGACCTTGCCCTTGGGGAGGGTCACGTCGCGGTATTGGGTGCGGTGGATCAGCAGGATGCGGAGCTTGCCCTCGACGAGGCGCCACAGCACGCCGCCGGCTGCGTAAACGATGTTCTCTGACATGGTGGGGTCCGGAACGGTGAGAGTATCGGTCATCGCGTGACTCGCGCCCGCCGCCGGCTCTGCACATCGGCCATGGTTTGGTCCTGCAGATCGACGAGCTGGTTGCCCTGCTCGTCGAGGTGGTGACGCACCCACGTTCCGGTGGCATCGAGCCACCAGGAACTGGTCGCGCTGCTCATGGCGCGATCGAACAGGGTCATCAACTGCGCGAGATGAGCCGGTTCGCTCACCCGCACGAGCGCCTCGACCCGGCGGTCGAGGTTGCGGTGCATCATGTCGGCACTGCCGATGTAGATCTGCTCGTCGCCGCCGTTGTGGAACGCGAAGATTCGCGAGTGCTCGAGATATCTGCCGAGGATGCTGCGCACCGTGATGTTCTCGCTCAGTCCCGGCACTCCCGGCTTGATCGAGCAGATGCCGCGCACCCAGATCTCCACCGGCACACCGGCCTGACTCGCACGGTAGAGCGCGTCGATGATCTGCTCGTCGACCATCGAGTTGACCTTGATCCGGATGCGTGCGGGCTTGCCCTCGGCAGCATTGCGACGCTCGGCCTCGATGAGTCGCAACAGCCCCTTGCGCAGGTGCAGCGGCGCAACCAGCAGGCGTTTGAATTTCTTCTCGATCGCGTAGCCCGACAGCTCGTTGAACAGGCGCGTGAGGTCCCGCCCGACCTGCTCATCGGCCGTGAACAGCCCATAGTCCTCGTAGATCCGGCTGGTCTTGGGGTTGTAGTTGCCGGTGCCGATGTGGCAGTAGCTGCGCAGCGTCCCCTCCTCTTCGCGGATGACCAGGGCCAGCTTGCAATGGGTCTTGAGGCCGACGAGGCCGTACACGACGTGGACGCCGGCCTTCTCGAGCTTGCGCGCCCACACGATGTTCGCGGCCTCATCGAAGCGGGCCTTCACCTCGACGAGCGCGAGCACCTGCTTGCCGGCCTCGGCAGCGTCGATGAGTGACTGGATGATGGGGCTGTCGCCTGAGGTGCGATACAGCGTCTGCTTGATCGCGAGCACCTGGGGGTCCTTGGCCGCCTGGTCGAGGAATGCCTGAACGCTCGTCGCGAACGATTCGTACGGATGGTGGACCAGGACATCCCCGGTGCGGATGGCGCTGAAGATGTCAGAGCGCTCGTTGTTGTCGCCCGGCTGGAACGCGATAGCGGTCGTGGGAAGGTGCGGTTTGTACTTGAGCTCGGGCCGGTTCAGGCGGCTCAGGCCGAATAGTCCCCGCAGGTCCAGCGGGCCGGGAATGCGGTACACCTCCTGCTCGGTGATATCGAGCTCGCTGATCAGCAGCTTCAGTGTCAGCTCGTCCATGTCCTCGGTCACCTCGAGGCGGATCGGAGGGCCGAACCGGCGCCGCATGAGTTCTGCCTCGAGAGCCTGGATGAGGTTCTCGGTCTCGTCCTCTTCGATGACCATGTCTTCGTTTCGCGTGAGGCGGAACGCGTGGTGGTCCAAGACCTCCATTCCCGGGAACAGATCGCCGAGGTGGTTCGCGATGAGGTCTTCGAGCGCGAGGTAGCGCACCCGCTCGCCCTCTCGCGAGATCTCGACGAATCGGGGCAGCATCGGCGGCACCTTGAGACGTGCGAACTCCTGACGACCCGTCCGCGCGTTGCGGATGCGGATCGCCAGGTTCAGGGAGAGGCCCGAGATGTAGGGGAAGGGGTGGGCTGGGTCCACAGCCAGCGGCATGAGAACAGGAAAGACCTGGTCGTGGAAGTAGTCAGACAGGCGGGAGCGCTCGTCATCGCCGAGCGAGGCGAACGAGACGAACTCGACTCCGGCCTCCGCAAGCGACGGCGCGACGAGGCGGCTCCACGCGTCGGCGTGGCGCAGCTGCAGTCGATGCGCCTCTTCCGAGATATCGGCGAGCGCGTCTTCGGGAGAGGTGCCGATGTTCGTGGGCACCGCGAGTCCGGTGACGATGCGGCGCTTGAGCCCAGCGACCCGGACCATGAAGAACTCGTCAAGGTTGCTCGCGAAGATCGCGAGGAAGTTCGCGCGTTCCAGCGGCGGCAGACCCGGATCCTCGGCCAACTCGAGGACGCGCTGATTGAACGCGAGCCAGCTCAGCTCACGATCCAGGAAGCGGTCAATGGGCAGGAGATCATCGGCTGCTGCCGCTGAGTCGAAGTCGTCGTCATCTTCGTCGCCGAGCCCGGTGTCGAGAACCTCGTGGTCGATCATGGGTCCATCCTGTCAGCGCTACGTGACTCCCGCGTGAACAGTTTTCGTCGTCAGGCGTCGGCGCGCTCCCGCGGCGGCGGGGCGTCATCCTCGTAGACGTTGAAGCGGTACCCGACGTTGCGTACGGTGCCGATGAGCTGCTCCAGGTCGCCGAGCTTGGCCCGAAGGCGTCTGACGTGCACATCGACGGTTCGGGTTCCCCCGAAGTAGTCGTAGCCCCACACCTCGCTGAGCAGTTGTTCCCGGGTGAAGACCCGCGACGGGTGAGTGGCGAAGAAGTGGAGGAGCTGGAACTCCTTGTAGGTGAGATCGAGCGGGCGTCCGTGCACCTTGGCCGAGTATGACGACTCGTCGATCGTGATGCCCGAGGTCTGAATACGCGTGGAAACCTGTTCCTTCGCCATCCGGCCGATCGCCAGGCGCACCCGCGCATCGACTTCAGCCGGACCCGCCGTGACCAGGATGACGTCATCGACGCCCCAATCCGGCGAGACGGCGGTGAGGCCGCCCTCGGTCACGATGAGGATGAGCGGGACATCCAGCCCCGTCGTCCCGAGGATCTTGCACAGCGACTTCGCTCCCACGAGATCGGTGCGGGCATCCACGAAGACGATGTCGGCGCTGGGTGCGTTCACCAGCTGCGCGGGTTCTGCGGGGATCTGGCGAGTGCGATGACTCAGCAACTCGAGCGCGGGCAGAGCTGGCCCACCGCCTGGGGCGGAACTCAGAACCAATAGCTGTGCCACGCTGACATCCTCCCGGTGCCGGAGGCGCACCGCGCCCCTCAGTTTAGGGTGTCCTCCGCGGATAGGAGACAATGGGGCGATGGACCTGCCACCGCTTGCTCCACGCCGTGCCTTCGGCGGGATCGTCACTGTCTGGGTGGCCGCCGCTGTCGCCGGCGCGATCATCGGCTTCTTCGTGCCTGCCGAGTGGCGGATCGCCTGGCTCGGCGTAGCTCTCGGGTTGTGTGTCGTGTTGGCTTTCGCGGTGCAGCTGGCCTACGGGCGATCTCAGGCCTTCGTCGAGCGCGTCGCGCTGAGCACCCTGGGTGCGGCGATCGTGCTCGGTGTGATCAGCCTCGGCTTCGGGCTCGCCTCGATCGTCCCGCGATAGCGGGGGCTGAGACCGAGACACCCGAGCCTGCGTGAGACACTCCGTCACGCGCGGTGTTCCGACGCATGTTGCGTGTCTGACGTGTCTGGAGCGCGGTCCGGTCGGGCGCGGCGAATCCGGGATAGACTGGGTCTATGGACCTGGTAGCGCTCGAACTCTTCTTCGTGGGCCTTCTTGCGCTCGCGTCGCTCGCGATCGTGTTCGTCTCGGGTGTCGTCGTGAAGAATCTGTACCGCGGCCAGCGCTGACGCGCCGTGATCGATCTTCCCACCGACCTCCCCGCCGAGCTTGCGCCACTGTCGTGGCTGGTCGGCGTATGGGAGGGCAGCGGTGTCATCGACTACGACACCGACGGCACGCACTTCACCGGTGAGTTCCATCACCGGGTGAGTTTCAGCCACGACGGAGGCGGCCACCTCAACTACTCGGCTCAGGCGTGGCTGCTGGATGCCGACGATCCTGCCGGGCCGCGGACAGCCCTGGTGAGCGAGACCGGATACTGGCGGCTGGCGATTCCCGCGACCGACGCCGTTCCCGGCCCCGGCCTTCTTCCGGCAGCCGCCACAGGTTCGCCACTGACAGTCGACGATGTCGAAGCCCTTCGGACCCCCGAGGGAGGATTCGAGATCGAGGTTTCGCTCGTGCACTCCGACGGCGTGTGCGAGCTCTACCTCGGGCAGATCCGCGGCCCCCGCATCGACATCGCCACTGATGCCGTCATCCGCACCGCATCGGCGAAGTCGTACTCCGCAGCGACCCGGATGTACGGGCTGGTCGACGCTCACCTCCTGTGGGCCTGGGATATCGCGGCGCTCGGCGGTGCGCTCGCTTCGCACGCCTCAGCGCGGCTCGCGAAGGTCGACTGATGGCATCCGCGTTCGAGCGGGTCCCGGGTGCTGTGGTCGAGGACGGCATCCTGATGCACGTCGGTAACCCCCTCGTCGAGCAGCGCCGACTGGTGCGAGGTGACGCTGTCGCTCCGCTCGAGAATCGCTCAGCGGTCAGCGTGACCGGACCCGACCGGCTCGCGTGGCTCGACTCGATCACGTCGCAGGCTGTGGCCGGGCTCGTACCGGGAGAAAGCAGCGAGCTGCTCATTCTGGATCCGAACGGCCACATCGAGCATGCCGCCGGAATCATCGACGATGGCGAGACCGCCTGGCTCCTGGTCGACTCCGCGGATGCCGAACCGCTGGTGGCCTGGCTGACGAAGATGCGGTTCCGGATGCGGGTCGAGATCCGGCTCGTCGATGAGGTAGCCGTCGTCGGCGCGGCCTCACCCGACACGGCCGGGCTTGCAGCGTTCTCGCCCGCGGGCGTTCCGCTGGTGTGGCTCGACCCGTGGCCGGGCCTCACGGCCGGCGGGTACGGGTACGCGGTGGGTGAGCATCCGGGGCAGGCGCGGGAGTGGGCCGAGATCATCGTCGAGGCTTCCGAGCGCGACCGGATCGCGGATGCTGCGGCGGCGGGCGAGGTGACGCTGGCCGGCCTACTTGCCGTCGAGGCGCTGCGCATTGCCGCGTGGCGCCCGAGCTGGGCGCGCGAGGTCGACGAACGTTCCCTTCCGCACGAGCTCGACTGGCTGCGAACATCCGTGCACCTGAGCAAAGGGTGCTACCGCGGCCAAGAGACTGTCGCCAAGGTCCACAACCTCGGTCACCCTCCCCGACGCCTCGTGGCGGTGCACCTCGACGGTGCCGACAGCATCCTGCCGCCGCCGGGGTCCGAGGTTCGCGTCGCGGGTAGCGAGGTGGGTGTCCTCACCTCCGTCGCCCTCCACATGGATGACGGACCCATCGGACTGGCTCTCGTGAGACGCACGACTCCCGACGGCGACGCGACGGTCGAGACGGCGGAGGGCGCTGTCTCCGCCCGGCTCGAGACGATCGTCCCGCCCGAGGCCGGTGCTGCAGCATCCGTGCCTCGGCTGCCTCGGCTCTCCCGGCGCGCGAGCGCCGCGGCGCCGTCCGGGTCGTGAGCGCGGCGCAAGACCCGGGCTCGCCCCGCCCGGCGGCACCCGACGAGACGGCGCCCCTGACCCTCCCGATTCGGGTGCGCTGGTGGAGTAGGTTCAGCCCGCGGCCGGGATGGATGCGGTTGCGTGCGTCATCCGTCGCCATCGTCCAGATCGTCGTCGCGGCAACGGGAGCGTATGCCTTCGCCACATATATCCTCGGACACCCGGCGCCACTGCTTGCCGCGACGGTGACAGTTTCGAGCCTCGGGCTCGTCCGAGACGCTCGGCCGCGTCGCGTGCTCGAGACCGTGATCGGCATGATCATCGGCATCCTTGTGGCCGAGGTGCTGCTCCTGGTCGCCGGCTCCGGCTGGTGGCAGCTGGGCCTCGCACTTGCCGCAACCCTCGCCGTCGCACGCTTCCTCTCACCCCAACCGGGGTTTGCGATAGCTGCGGCGATTCAGTCGCTTATCGTCATGATCATCCCGACGAGCTCCCCGATGCTGCGCCTTATCGACGGAGTCGTCGGTGGAATCGCGGCGCTGCTCGTGACGGCGTTGATCCCGCGCAGCCCGCAACGCACCGAGGTCGCCTCCGGTGAGGTGTTGTTCACGCGCTTCCAGAGCGCGACCGACACGATCATCAGGGCCCTGCGACGGGGCGACCGCGTCCGTGCGCAGCGGGGGCTCGAGAAGGCCCGGGCCCTGCAGGCTGACATCGACGACTGGCGGCTGACGCTCGAATCGGGCATGGGGATCGCACGGATCTCGCCGTTCCTGCGCTCGCAGCGGCATGAGATCGCGCGCCACCAGCGCATCTGGCAGGCGATGGACTTCGCCTGCCGCAACCTTCGGGTGATCGCTCGGCGCACGGTGTACCTCGTCGATGATCGGCAGCCTCGCCCTGTCGCTGCCGATCTGTTGGCCGACCTCGGCCGCGGGGCAGATCTCATCGCCCAGTCGTTGCGTGACATTTCGCTGGAGCCGGTAGCCCGTGAGGCACTCCGCGCTGTCGCGGTGCGGCTGGATCCTGCCGTGGTGCTTCCCGATTCGACGCTGGGGGATCAGAACCTCGTTGCGGCGCTTCGGCCCCTTGCCGTGGATTTGCTCACCGCCGCGGGCATGTCGGGTGAGGACGCCGCGCACGCCGTCCCACGCATCTGATTCGCCCGGTGGGCTCAGCGCGGCGAGACCGATGCCCACGGGACGGTGATTTCGCCCAGCCGCCACCGATGACGTCCGACAAGCGGCCAGCCCGCGTCGAGCATCGCCTGCAAGCTTGCGCGCCAGCGCTGCACGGGCGAGAACGTCGACAGCGGTGCGGCCCGCTCCCACTCGCGCGTGAGATCGGCGAGGAAAGTGTGGATCCGCTCACCGGGGACGTTCCGGTGGATGAGTGCCTTCGGGAGACGCTCGGCGGCGATCGCCGGTGAATCGAGTCCCGCCAGCCGCAGCGACACCGTGAGGGAGCGAGGTGCGGCATCCGGCCCGATGACGACCCAGGTCACGACGCGCCCGATCTCATCGCAGGTCCCTTCGACCAGCAATCCGTCTGGCGCCAGGCGACCGGCCATGAGCGACCACGCCGCCGCGACCTCGGACTCGTCGTACTGGCGCAGGACGTTCAGGGCGCGGATGACGATCGGACGCCGGGGCGTCGGGATCTCGAAACCCCCTCGCGCGAACGAGACCCGGGTGTCAGGGTCAAAACTCGTGAGACCCGCGCGGACCGCCCGCAATTGCTCGCGTGCCCGCTCGACGCGCTCCGGGTCGATCTCCAACCCCACGACATCAATGTCGGACCTGACCGGCGACAGCCGCGCCGCCAGCTCCAGCGTCGTGGTGCCGGTGGCGCCGTACCCGAGATCGACGACCAGGGGCTCGGATGCGTCACGGAGCACCGGATGCCGCGCAATCCACCGGTCGACGCGACGCAACCGATTCGTGCCCGTCGTCCCCCGCGTGGGGCGCCCGGTCGGCGCGGAACGAGGAGAGGGCACGCCCCCATGATGCCAGCGCTCCGAGCGTTCCCGGTGTGCAGCGAGGGGAGCTTTCACGGCCTCCCTCGCGACCGTCGCGACACCTCGCCCCGATATCATGAGGGCCATGACCGAGCCATACACGTTGATCCTTCTCCGACACGGCCAGAGCGAGTGGAACGAGCTGAATCTCTTCACTGGATGGGTCGATGTGCGGCTCACTGAACAGGGGCAGGCCGAGGCCCGCCGGGGCGGCGAGTTGATGGCCGCGCAGGGCATCCTTCCCGACGTCCTGCACACGTCGCTGCTGAGCCGCGCCATCCAGACCGCCAACATCGCGCTCGATGCCGCCGACCGTCTCTGGATTCCCGTGAAGCGCACCTGGCGCCTCAACGAACGTCACTACGGCGCGCTGCAGGGTAAAGACAAGGCGCAGACCCTCGAAGAGTTCGGGCCCGAGCAGTTCATGCTGTGGCGTCGCTCGTTCGACGTGCCGCCGCCGCCGCTGGATGATGACAGCGAGTTCAGCCAGGTCCACGATCCGCGGTATGCCGGGATCGATGGTGAGGTGCCGCGCACCGAATCCCTCAAGCTCGTCATCGATCGCATGATGCCCTACTGGGAGAGTGACATCGCGGCCGACCTGCGTGCGGGCAAGACCGTCCTCGTGACCGCGCACGGCAACTCGCTGCGCGGCCTCGTGAAGCACCTCGACGGCATCAGCGACGCCGATATCGCCGAGCTCAACATTCCGACCGGCATCCCGCTGGTCTACAAGCTCGACGAGAACCTCGTCCCCCTCGGTCCCGGCGAGTACCTCGACCCCGAGGCTGCTGCCGCCGGTGCAGCTGCCGTCGCCTCCCAGGGCAAGAAGTAGCCGCCTGGCGGTAGAAACCACAAGAGCGGATGCCCCGCGTGAGGCATCCGCTCTTGTGGTCAGTGCGTGATGTGGGGAACTACTCTCCCGAGCTGGACCCGTCGCTGGCGTAGAACTCGCCGCCTTCAGCCAGGTACTGAACCTTCTTGGCGACCGAGACGGCGTGGTCGACGAAACGTTCGTGATAGCGGCTCGCGAGGGTGGCATCCACCGTCTGCGCGGGCTCGCCCGACCAGCTGTCGCTGAGGACCTTCTCGAAGACGCTGACGTGCAGATCGTCGACCTGGTCGTCGATGTCGCGGATCTGGTCGGCGAGCGCCAGGTCTTCGGTGTCCAGGAGCTGCGTCAGCTTGCGGGCAGCTTCGACATCGAGTTCGCCCATCTTCTGGAACGTCGACTTCAGACCCGAGGGGATGGCGCGCTCGGGGAAGCGCAGGCGCGTCAGCTGAGCGATGTGCTCGGCAATGTCGCCCATGCGCTCGAGCGAGGCGCTCACCCTCAGAGCCATCACGACGATCCGCAGGTCACGGGCAACGGGCTGCTGGCGAGCCATGATCTCGATGGCGATCTCGTCCAGTTCGTGGGCCTTGTCGTCGATCTCGGCGTCTGCCGCGATCACTTCTTCGGCAAGGGCGACATCGCTGGTCTTGAACGCCGTTGTCGCCTTCTCGATCGCAGTGGTGACCATCCCGGAGATCTCGACGAGACGGTTCTGCACATCTTCGAGCGACTGGTGGAAGACTTCGCGCATTCCGATCCCTTTCGTGTGTTGTCGGCCGGCAGATGCCAGACGACCCAGTGATTCTCGCCACCGAAGGTTAACGGACAGTGCCGCTCCGGTGAATAGTGACGCGCCCGAGGCTGGCGCGAGTGCCGCTCGCGAGGCCGTCGTCCGGGCCGCCCGTACGCTGTTTCCATGCAACCTGCGCAGATCGCCCTTCTTGGCCTCCTCGTCGGGCTGCTGATCGGCGCGGGCCTGGCTACCGTTATCCTGCTGGCGCTGCGGGCACGCGAGCGCGCCGAGTACGGGGCGGGCATGGATGTTCCCGAGGGAGCGCGAATCGTGCTTCGCGGGCTCGACGATCCCGCTGTCGTCCTCGACTCGGCCGGAGTCATCATTGCGGCGTCGGCATCCGCGGCACCGTTCGACCTGACCGAGGGACGGATGCTTCCCACACCCGAACTGCGCGGTGTCGCCCGCCGCGTCAGCGATGCTGACGCCGCATCCAACGCGACCTTTCGTCTTCGCCGCGGCACCGGCCCGGGGGAGTCGCGCCTGGTCACCGTTCGGGCGACGCCGCTCACGGCCCGGCTCATGCTGCTCGTGCTGCGCGATATCACCGAGAAGGAGCGGGTCGAGCAGATGCGGCGTGACTTCGTCTCCAACACGAGTCACGAACTCAAGACACCGGTCGGGGCAGTGAGCTTGCTGGCCGAGGCGATCGAGTCGGCATCCGATGACCCCGCCCAGGTCCGGGTGTTCGCCTCACGCTTGTCTGCCGAGGCGACGAGGCTCGCAACCCTCACCTCGCGCATCATGAACCTCTCACGCCTGCAGGCAGCCGACGAGCTCAACGACGAGCGCGACGCCTCGATCGATGAAATCATCGCGTCTGCCGTCGAGGCTCACGCTGTCCAGGCCGACTCGGCAGGAGTGCAACTCGTCCGCGGGGGCACGCGGGGACTGTTCGTCCGCGGCGATGCCCAGGTCCTGAGCGAAGCAGTGGGCAACCTCATCGCCAACGCCATCGCATACTCCCCGAAGGGGTCGAGCGTCGGCATCGGTGTCAAAGCGGCAGACGGTGTCGTCGAGATCGCGGTCACCGACCGGGGCATCGGAATCTCCGAAGAAGACCAGGACCGTGTGTTCGAGCGGTTCTACCGCGCAGATCAGGCGCGTTCGCGCCGCACCGGGGGAACGGGGCTCGGCCTGGCGATCGTCAAGCACGCCGTGCAGCGCCACGGCGGTGACGTTCGCCTCTGGTCGCGCGAGGGCCGCGGTTCGACATTCACGATCCGGCTCCCCCTGATCGATTCTCCTCACGACGAGCCGCCTCGAAAACGGGCCCGCAAGGAGAAGAAGGTCAAGAAGAAGGCCAAACTACAGGGCTCGGATGCCGTGCTGACCAACCGCGTGGTCGCCGCTGCGCCGCACGTGACCGCTGCGCCGGACAGAAGTGGCATCGATGCCCGAGAAGGAAACGGAGAAACCGCATGACTCGCGTCCTACTTGTCGAGGACGAACCCGACCTCGCCGACCCGCTCGCGTACTTGTTGCGCCGGGAGGGCTACGAGGTCGAGATCGCCGAGGACGGAGCCACCGCCCTCGCCTCATTCCGTGAGCTGGGTGCCGACATCGTGTTGCTCGACCTCATGCTTCCGGGGATGCCCGGAACGGAGGTATGTCGGCAGTTGCGCGCCTCGTCGTCGGTTCCGATCATCATGCTCACCGCGAAGGATTCCGAGGTCGACATCGTCGTGGGGCTCGAACTCGGCGCCGACGACTACGTGACCAAGCCCTATTCGGCGCGGGAGTTGCTCGCGCGGATGCGTGCAGTTCTCCGCCGGCTCTCCACCGCCGAGGCCGACCTCGACGACCGCATCCTCGAAGGGGGTCGCGTGACCCTCGACATCGACCGGCACACGGTCTCGGTGGATGGCGGTGAGATCAGCATGCCGCTGAAGGAATTCGAGCTTCTCGAGGTGCTCATGCGCAATGCGGGCCGCGTGCTCACACGTGGTCAACTCATCGACCGCGTGTGGGGAACCGACTACTTCGGTGACACGAAGACCCTGGATGTCCACATCAAGCGCATCCGCTCACGCATCGAGAAGAACCCGAGCGACCCGACCATGCTCGTGACCGTCCGCGGGCTCGGCTACCGCTTCGAGTCCTGAAGAGCCTCGGCATCCGGAAAGACGTCGGCCCCGCGCTCGACAGAGGCGGGGCCGACGTCGTGTCGTTCGGGGAAGACTTACGGCACGAACGGCGCGAGGTACTCGAGTTCGCCGCCCAGCACCGGAACCGAGACGACCGAGGTCACCCCATCACCGGACTGGAAGGATGCCGACAGCGTGGCTCCGGGAGGCGTGTCCAGCCCGCGGATCAGGATGGGCTCTGCATCCTCGCCGAGGCTTTTGACGGAGCCTGCCGGGACGATGACCTGCTCGGTGACGCCATCGGCGAAGTCGATGTGTACGACGTAGGTCTCGTCAGTGTTGTTGATGAATGCGGCGAGGAAGTTGCCCTCGGTGCCCTCGTCGTTCGCAACGATCACCGTGTTTCGGATCTGCACGGGACCTGACTCGTCCGGGACGTTGGTTCCTTCGGCTGCCGAATACTCGATCGTCGTCGCGTGCGCGGAGATCAGGCTGCATCCTGAGGTTCCGAGGACGAGGGCGGTGCCCACAACGAGCGACGCGATGAGGCGCGATTTCACGGATCCTCCTTGAGCGGATGACGGCTTCACGATGCATTCTACGGGGTTGCGAACCGCCGGCTTACGCCTCGCTGAAGCTCGGGACCACCGGGACGAGCGCATGGGTGGCGAACTCTAGCGTATGCGCCCTGTGGTATTCTGGAGTTTGCCGAAAGGAACATAACTCCATGCTTTTTGAGGTTGGCGAGACGGTTGTCTACCCGCACCACGGGGCCGCAACAATCATCGAGGTCAAGGAACGCGTCATCAAAGGCGAGACCAAGAAGTACTTGAAGCTCAACGTCACTCAAGGCGATCTGATCATCGAGGTCCCGGCGGAGAACGTCGACCTGGTCGGCGTCCGTGATGTGATCGGCAAGGACGGTCTCGAGCGCGTCTTCGATGTTTTGCGCGCCCCGTTCACTGAGGAGCCCACAAACTGGTCGCGCCGCTACAAGGCGAACCTCGAGAAGCTTGCGTCGGGTGATGTCATCAAGGTGAGTGAGGTCGTGCGCGACCTGTGGCGCCGTGATCAAGACCGCGGGCTGTCGGCCGGTGAGAAGCGCATGCTGGCCAAGGCCAAGCAGATTCTGATCTCAGAGCTGGCTCTGGCCGAAAAGACCGACGAAGAGAAGGCAAGCGTTCTGCTCGACGAGGTTCTCGCCTCCTGAGTGGGTGGTGCCGCGCTGTAGCGTGGCATCCGTGAGCATCATCCCGGTTCCCCGCGTCGCCGTCATCGTCGTCGCTGCTGGGTCGGGTACCCGGCTCGACGCAGGCGTTCCCAAGGCCTTCGTCGGGCTCGACGACCACACGATCCTGCGCCATTGTCTGCGCGGCATCTTCGAGGCGCCACCGATGCAGGTCATCGTCGTCGCGCCCAGCGGCCGCGAAGGCGATGCGCTGACGGATGCCGACGAAGCCGCTGGAGAACGACGAGACCTCGTGACCGTCGTCGCCGGTGGGTCCACCAGGCAGGCGTCCGTCGCTGCTGGCCTGAGCGCACTGTGGGGCGACATCGAGTATGTCCTCGTGCACGACGCTGCGCGGGCCCTCACGCCACCCGATGTTTTCGACCGAGTGATCGGCGCTCTCGAGGCCGGCGCCGCCGGCGTCGTCCCGGTCATGCCTGTCGTCGACACGATCCGGCAAATGGATGGGGAGACCATTGTGGGCGTCGTCGACAGGTCTCGTCTGTCGGCGGCGCAGACGCCGCAGGGATTTCCCCGCGGGATTCTGGAGGCTGCATACGCTGCTGCGGGCGAGGAGTTCACGGATGACGCGGCAGTTGTCGCCGCGTCCGGTCACGCGATCACGACGGTCCCCGGTGACGCGATCGCGTTCAAGATCACAACACGAGCCGACCTCGAGCGCGCCCGCGCCCTCGTTTCGCCCCTTCCGCACTCCACTGTTTCGGCGGGCACCCCGGTGCTGCCGCGCGTGGGCATCGGAACCGATGTCCACGCCTTCGGCGGTGACGGATCGCTGTGGCTCGCCGGGCTCGAGTGGCCGGGGGAGCAGGCGCTGTCTGGGCACTCTGACGGAGACGCGGTGGCCCATGCGATCGTCGACGCGCTGCTGGCGGCGGCAGGGCTCGGCGACATCGGCACCCACTTCGGCACCGACCGTCCGGAGTACCACGGAGCCCACGCTGAAGCCTTCTTAGGTCGGACTCTCGCGCTGCTCGGCGAAGCAGGCTTTCGTGTCGGTAACGTCTCGGTCCAGGTTCAGGCGCGCAGGCCCCGTTTTGCCGGCCGACGCGCAGAAGCGGAGGCTGTGCTCTCCCGGGCTCTCGGCGGTGCGCCAGTGTCGGTCTCGGCCACAACGACTGACGGGCTCGGCTTCACCGGTAGCGGCGACGGAGTCGCGGCCTTCGCCGTGGCGCTGGTGGTTGCCGCGCGCTAGCCTGACGCCATCCGTTGCTACAGCTGCTTCGTCATGAAGACGGAGTACGGGTCAAGCACATAACTGCCGAACGGTTCGCAGCGTGCAAAGCCCGCAGACTCGTACAGTCGCTGCGCGGGCAGGAATTCCGGCGTCGAGCCCGTTTCGAGCCACAGCGCCGACATTCCGACCCGGCGCGCCTGGTCGATCAGGTGCTCCAGCATCGCTCGCCCGACACCCGTGCCGCGGTGATTGTCTGCGACACGCATCGACTTGAGCTCGCCGTTGGTTGCATCGAGCTGCGCGAGCGCGCCGACGCCGGCCAGCTCGCCGGCGACCCACGCCGACCACACCTGGACAGAGGGCTGCTGAAGCCCGCCGAGGTCCAGAGCGTGGCAACTCTCCTCGGGCGAGATCGAGCGCATGTCCGACAGGTGAGCGGCGATCAGAGCTCGGGTCGGCTCGCCGCTGAGGTCATCGAGTCGGATCTCGAGCGCTGCGGAGGAGGAGGGCACGTCCCCAGTTCTACCCCAGACCGGAGCCTCTCCGGCGCAGCGTCTGTATGTCACCGGGGCGGTTTCTGAGGACCCCGCCGGTAGGCTGAAGGGATGACGGATGCGGTGACGGCTGAGGGGCGGGGTGCCCTGCAGCTCTACGACACCCGCGCCCAGCAGCTCCGCGTTTTCACGCCGCTGGATCCGGGCAACGTCACGGTCTACGTGTGCGGGCCCACCGTGCAGTCCGGGCCGCACATCGGCCACCTTCGCGGCGCACTCGCCTTCGACATCCTGCGGCGCTGGCTGACCCAGCGCCACGGCCGCGTGACCTTCGTGCGCAACGTCACCGACATCGACGACAAGGTGCTGGCCAACGCTACCGACTCCGAACCGTGGTGGGCGCTCGCCTACCGGGTCGAGCGGGAGTTCGCCGCCGCTTACGCTGCGATCGGCATCCTCCCGCCGACCTACGAGCCGCGGGCCACTGGATCCATCCCGCAGATGATTGCGCTCATCGACCAGCTGATCAGTGCGGGTCACGCCTACGCGGCTGAGTCCGGATCTGATGCTGCTGGAGACGTGTACTTCGATGTGCGCTCGTGGACTGCGTATGGAGAGCTGACGCGCCAGTCGATCGATGACATGGCGCCGGCTGTCGATGCCGACCCACGGGGTAAGCGCGACGTGCGCGACTTCGCGCTGTGGAAGGGCGCGAAGCCGGACGAGCCCACGGATGCGACGTGGGATTCCCCGTGGGGGAGGGGGCGCCCCGGGTGGCACATCGAGTGCTCGGCCATGGCGCGCCGCTATCTCGGCGACCAGTTCGACATCCATGGCGGTGGCCTTGACCTGCGCTTCCCGCACCACGAGAACGAACTCGCCCAGTCCAGCGCAGCAGGCGACGGATTCGCCCGCTACTGGGTGCACAACGGACTGGTCACGGTCGAGGGTCAGAAGATGTCCAAGTCGCTGGGAAATTTCGTGCTGGCGCGGGATGTCTTGGACGAGCACGATCCCCTCGTCGTGCGCTATGCCCTGGCTGCCGCCCACTATCGCTCGAACCTCGATCTCTCGCCCAAGTCCTTCGACGAGGCCGAGGCGGCTCTTGACCGCATCCGTACCTTCCTCGAGCGGGTGGGGCGGCACGGTGACTACGGCTGGTTCTCGTACGGCAATGAGACGTTCGCGGCAGCGATGGATGACGACCTCGGTGTTCCGCAGGCCCTTGCCGTCGTCCACGAGCGAGTCCGCGAGGGCAACACCGCCCTCGACGCCGGCGACACCGAGAGGGCACGAGCGCTGGCGGGAGAGGTTGCCACTCTGACAGGCATCCTCGGACTCAACCCTCTCGACCCGCAGTGGGCATCGGGATCGGGCGCGGAGGCCCCGGCGCTCGACGCTCTGCTGCGAGAACTCATCGAGCAGCGCGCTCGCGCACGCGCAGACAAAGACTGGGCCGCGGCTGACCGCATCCGCGACGCGATCGCGGCTGCCGGGGTAAGCCTCGAAGACGGCCCCGACGGAACGCATTGGAGCATCGCATGAGCAAGCCAGGGCGCCCCGGCGCACGCAAGTCCACCAAGAAGGGTGCAACAAAAGGCACCGGGGGCCTCGGACGCAAGTCGCTCGAGGGCAAGGGGCCGACGCCCAAGGCGGAGGACCGCAGCTGGCACGTTGCCGGCAAGCGGAAGGCTGCCCAGGAGCGCTACGCCGCCGCCGGTGGTACGGGGCGACCTGGCGCGCGCGTCGCGGGCTCCAACCCGAACCGCGGTGGTCGGCCCAAGCAGAACGACGATACCGAGACGGTGACCGGTCGCAACTCCGTCCTCGAGGCGCTGCGGGCGCGCATCCCCGCCACCGCCTTCTACATCGCCCAGCGGGTGGAGATGGATGACCGCGTCAAAGAGATGCTCTCGATCGCAGCGCACCGAGAGATTCCCGTGCTCGAGGTCACGAGACCCGAGCTCGACCGGATGGCGGGCTTTGACGGCGTGCATCAGGGCGTGGCGCTCAAGGTGCCGCCCTACGAGTACGCGCACCCGCAGGACCTGCTCGAGAAGGTGATCGCGACGGGTCAGCTGCCGCTGCTGGTCGCGCTGGACGGCGTGACCGATCCGCGAAACCTCGGCGCCATCATCCGTTCGACCGCCGCCTTCGGCGGCCAGGGTGTCATCATTCCGCAGCGCCGCTCGGCAGGCGTCAACTCGGCGGCGTGGAAGACATCCGCTGGAGCGGCAGCCCGCATTCCGGTGGCCATCGCCCCCAACCTCACGACAACGCTCAAGGAGTTCAAGAAGCAGGGCGTGTTCGTGCTCGGCCTCGATGGTGATGGTGACGTGTCGCTTCCCGCGCTCGAGCTTGCCGATCGTCCCGTCGTGATCGTCGTCGGCTCGGAGGGCAAGGGGCTCTCGCGCCTGGTGACCGAGACGTGCGACCAGATCGTGTCGATTCCCATCTCGGCGGCCACCGAGTCCCTGAACGCCGGAATCGCGGCATCCGTCGCGCTGTACCAGGTGTCGACCCTGCGAGCCGAGTAAGCCGCGCCGAATGAACACAGCGGCGGCGCCGAGATCGACGCCGCCGCTGTGCGGACCGAGTGCTGGGCCGTATCAGTCCTTCTTGTACTGATACGGGTTGTACAGAACCTCGGCCTCGGGGATCTCGGGGAACTGTCCGGCGATCCAGTCGTCACCGACCTCGCGTTCCAGGTACGAGACGGTGTCTTCGAGCTTGGCCTTCACGCCCGGCAGATCTCCGGCGACGAGGACTCCCTCGGACTTGACGATTTCGCCACCGACCAGCACCGTGTGCACGTCACCGCGCTGTGCCTGGTAGACGATCTGACCCCACGGGTTGATGAGCGGCGCCCAGGTGGCCGACGCGTCGTTTTTGAGCAGCACGACGTCGCCGAGCTTGCCCTTCTCGAGTGACCCGATGAGGTGGTCCTTGCCGATCGCAAGGGCTCCACCGCGGGTGGCCATGTGAACGACTTCCTCGGCGCGGAGCTTGACATGAGTCACGGTCTCCGCGGGTTCGAGCTGGTGGGCGTGGTAGTGCTCCAGGGCACGGTCCGCGTTCACGGTGGCGCGCATTGCCGAGAACAGGTCAGCGCTGAACCACACGCTCGTGTCCACCGACAGCGATGCGGGAATGCCGTAGCGCCTCAGCTGATGAACCGGTGGGTAGCCCTGGCCGCACGTGTCCTCGGATTCCGTCGCGAGAGAGACGTTTCCGCCCGTCGCCGCAATCTTCTGGTAGGACTCCGCCGACAAGGATGCCGCATGAACGTACGTGTAGCCCTCCTTCATGACACCGGCGTGGTACGCATTGCGGATGCCCCAGTCGTTGGTCGCGCCCCACACCCCGGCATGGGTCGTCACGGGCAGCCCGAGCTCTTCGGCCACGCGGTACGCGGCAAGCTCAGGGAACGCGTCGTCCTGGTTCGGTACGTCGAAGGCGATCTGCGTGCCGAACATGCGGGAGTCATCCCGTGAGCGAACCAGAAGATCTTGGATCGCGGGGTCGGCCGTCCACTCCCAGGGCGAGCCGGCGAGGTTGCCGTAGGCGAAGACAAAGCGACCCGGTGAGGTTGCCAGCGCTTCGAACGCGGCTTCGCCATGGTCGATCGTGCGCAGGCCGTGCGACCAGTCGACGCTGGTCGTCACGCCGGATTCAACGGCGTCCAGCGCCGAGATCAGGTTGCCCGCAGCCACATCCTGAGGGCGGAACTTCATCCCGTGCTGCAGGTAGTACCACACGAAGTACTGGGTCAGAGTCCAGTCGGCACCGTAGGCGCGCATCGCGGTCTGCCACATGTGACGGTGGGTGTCCACCATCCCTGGCATGACGATGCCACCTTTCGCATCGATCTCGAACGTGCCATCGGGAACGGCGAGGTTCTCTCCCACCTCGGCGATCTTGCCGTCGACGACGAGGACGTCCCCGTTCGGCAGGACTGTATGGGCATCGTCCATCGTGACGACGATGCCCCGCCGGAACACGACAGGCTGTCCGGGTTGGGGCAGCGGGCTCTCGGGCATTGACGCTCATCCTCCTTGATTTGCGGTCGGTGCTCCCAATAAAGCACTACTGGACACGGTTGTCCAGTATCACTATTCAGTGGCTGTGCCTCCCGGGATCGGGACATCCCGACGGCTCACTTCTGCGATGGCGCTCCAGTCCAAGTCCTTCAGGTCGTCGTGAGCAAGGGCTGCTTCGAAGACGGCGGTGAGGGCGGGAAGTGTGGCGGGGCTGACGCCTACCGATCGCGCAACCTGCTCCGCGAGATCGAGGTCTTTACGCCCGAGCGCAATATGGAAACCGGGCGGGGAATACCGCTGTGCCGCGATGATGTCGCCGTAGCCGCTGTATGCTACCCCGCCGAAGAGGGTGCTTGAGAGCAGCTCCGTGAAGGTCTCTGCGGGCACTCCGAGCCGTTCGGTCATGGCAACTGACTCGCCGATTGCCTGCATCGCATGGATGATGTTGTAGTTCACGGCTGCCTTGACCGCATTGGCCACCGCCGGTCGCTCGCCCAAGATCCACACGCGCTTTCCCATGACATCCAGATAGGGCTGGATGTCGGCGACGGCGTCGGGGCTGCCGGCGACGAGGATATTGAGTTCGCCCTCCGCGGCAACCGATGGGCGTCCCAGAACGGGCGCAGCAACGTACGTCCCTCCCGCTGCGGTCACGTGGTCAGCCAGGCTCGCTGCCAGGTCGGGGCTGATCGACGCCATAGCGACATGGATCCGCCCACCCAGAACGGCGATGCGGTCCTGCGTCATCACAGCCTGCATCGCCTCGTCGTTGGCGAGCATCGAGAACGAGATCGCGCATGCGAGTGCATCCTCGGGAGCGTCGACCCCGACGGCTCCGCGAGACACCGCAGCCGCAACGGCGTCGGGCGACCGGTTCCAGACGCGAACCTCATGCCCGGCGTCGATGAGACGGCTCGCCATGGCCGATCCCATGGAGCCGAGCCCGAGGAAGCCGATGGTACTCACGCTTCGCCGCGTCCCCAGACGGTATTACGATGCGACTGCGAGTCCCGGTTGAGGTTCAGTGGCCCGTCGATCGTGTAGTAGCGGCGCCCGGCGACGATCAGTTCCTCCGCGGGGAACTTCGTAATGACCTCGCATCCGTCGGCAGTCACGACGACCTCTTCCTCGATACGCGCTGCACCCCATCCGTCGGCAGCGGGCCAGTACGTCTCCAGTGCGAAGACCATACCTTCCTCCAGGACTTCGGGGTGATCGAAGGACGTGAGTCGCGAGAAGATCGGCTTCTCCCAGATCGACAGTCCCACGCCGTGGCCATACTGCAGGGCAAATGCCGCCATCTCGTCGGGGAAGCCGAACTCCTCAGCGCGAGGCCAGACGGCGGCGATGTCGGCGGTCGTCGCGCCCGGGCGGACGAGGGCGATCGCACGGTCCATGTACTCGCGGGCGCGAGTGTACGCGTCCTTCTGGGCCTGGCTCGCCGACCCGACGGCGAACGTGCGGTAATAGCACGTGCGGTAGCCGTTGAAGCTGTGCAGGATGTCGAAGAACGCGGGATCTCCCGGGCGGATCAACCGGTCGCTGAACACATGCGGATGCGGCGAGCAGCGCTCCCCGGAGATGGCGTTGACCCCTTCGACGTACTCGGAACCGAGGTCGTAGAGCGTCTTGGCGACGACCCCGACAGCCTCGTTTTCGCGGACGCCGGGCCGGAGGAACCGGTAGAGCTCCTCGTAGGCGGCATCCACCATGCTCGCCGCCTGCGTGAGCAGTCGGATCTCGTCGGAGGTCTTGATGCGCCTGGCCTCCATGAAGACCTGCTGTCCGTCAACGACCTCGATCCCCTCTCGTTGGAGAGCGATCAGGACGGGCATCTCGATGACGTCGACTCCGAGCGGTTCCTTCGCGAGGCCGAACTTCTCGAGTTCGCGCTTTACTTTTCGCGCGACATCCCCGGCCAGGTCAGCGTCCGGGGGGAAGGCCCCGCGCAGGGTCGAGATGCCTGCCCGAGCACCGCTTTCGAGCCGGGGCCGCTTGGCGCCCTCGTGCGGTGAGTGGGGGTCGGCGTCTGCCTCTGCCGACGTGACATCAAGCCAAGGGTTGTAGAGCGCGTGGTGCTTGGCCGCCGAGCCGAAGTCCCACACGATCGGATCGGTCTTGCGCGTGAGCAAGGCGAATCGAATGAGCTTGTCCATCGCCCACGTGCCGATGTGCGTGCCGCTCATGTACCGGATGTTGGAGAAGTCGAATGCAAGCACCGCTCCGAGATCGGAGCGCTCGAGCTCCGCGTGCAAGCGCGCGAGGCGCGCATCGCGAAGCCGTTCGAAGTCGACGCGCTGCTCCCAATCGACAGCGGCGGTACCCGTCGTTCCCGTGCTCTTCATTGAGGCTCCCTCCGTCAGCGGCGTGCTTGACATCGACCCGTGGGTCGAGTTCACTCAAGTAAAGCCCTACTGGACACTGATGTCCAGTTGCACTTGGTTGGCGCGAAGAGAGCGTGAGGAAAGACCGTGAGTGAACGGACCATCGTCGTTGTCGGCGGAACATCCGGCATTGGACTCGAGATCGCCAAGGACTGTCTCGCGCGGGGAGAGAAGGTCGTCATCACGGGACGCGATCTCGGCCGCACCCAGGAGATCGCGCGCGGCCTCGGCGAGGGCGCGATCGGTGTAGCTCTGGACATCTCCGAGCCGCACAGCATCGCAGACCAGCTCGCCGGCATCGACCGGGTAGACGGGCTCGTCCTCGCGGCTATCGAACGGGATGCCAACTCGATCCGCGACTACGACATCGATCGTGCGGTCCGCCTGGTCACTCTCAAACTTGTCGGGTATTCGGCAACCGTTCGAGCGCTCCTGGACCGGATGGCGCCGACCGTCGACACGGGGATCGTGCTGTTCGGTGGACGCGCGAAGGATCTGCCGTATCCAGGGTCGACCACCGTCTCGTCCATCAACGGCGGCGTCACGGGCCTGATCAACACCCTGGCGCTCGAACTCGCCCCGATCCGTGTCAACGCGATCCATCCGGGGATCATCGGCGACAGCCCGTTCTGGGCATCCAAGCCCGAAGGTGTCTTGGAGCAGTACGAACAACACACTCCGGGGGGCAAACTCGCGACGATGGCCGATGTGGTCGATGCCACCCAATTCCTGTTGCGCAACCGAGGCGTTTCGGCGGTGAACCTGCCGGTCGACCGCGGGACGGTGCTGATGTAGGACGCGGCGGTCCACGGCTGTGCGTAGGTCCTGCCCTAGAATGAGCGGACGTTCGCGGCTGACCAGTGGCTGCGCTGGTGGGAGATCATGACCGAGGGCCTGGGAGCCAAGCTCCGCGAGGTGCGCACTGCGAAGGGCATGAGCCTTCGCTCGCTGGCGCAAGCTCTCGGCGTATCGGCGTCGCTGATCTCGCAGGTCGAGATCGGCAAGACGCAGCCGTCGGTCTCGACGCTGTTTGCCATGGCCAACCACCTCGGAGTGTCGTTGGACGAGCTGGTCGGCAACGTTCCCACTGCGGGTCCCTCACCCGTTGCGCCAGTTCCCACACCACCGGATGCGTCAACTGTCCGGCGCGCTGCCGAGTACCCGGTGATCGAGATGGAGAACGGCGTTCGCTGGGAGAAGCTCGCCAGTGTTCCCGGAGGTCCTGCCGATGCGCTGCTGGTGACATACCAGCCCGGCGCCAGCAGTTCCGTGGAGGACCGGCTCATGCGCCACGCGGGAGTCGAGTACGCGTACCTTCTCGAGGGCGAGCTCACGCTGCAGCTGGATTTCGACACCTACGTGCTGCACCCGGGCGATTCCCTGAGCTTCGACTCGATGCGGCCGCACCTGTTCGTGAACCACTCGGACAGCATTGCCCGAGGGGTCTGGTTCGTATTCGGGCGGAGGCCGCACAACGAGGCGCTGCCAGTAGCCCCCGGGGTCACATCCCAGCCCGGCGCGCCGGCATCTGCCGTTGATGTGCTGCGCGCAATGGAACGGCTGCCCTGACGTAGATGACTGCTGGGCTGGTCCCCTGCGTCAGGCCTATGAGTGGCCGTGAACGGCTGCTCTGCGACCCTCGGTCCACGGATCGATCAGTGTCTTGACTTGGCCCGGCGCGCCGCTGAGCAGCGGCTGGAGTGCTCCGTTGACGACCTCATCCAGGGGGAGGACGTCAGCGGCCACATCCGTCCAGTCGCCGCGCGCAGCAAGCAGCCGAACTGCTTCGGGGATGTCGTCCCGGTACACGTGAGCCACGGTGCCGACGATCGTGTATTCCTGCAGGGTCCACGAGCCGAGCGGCAATGCCGGCTCGCCGCGCTGGATGCCGACGGGAACGATCGTTGCGCCGGGGCTGGCAGCGTCGAGGACTGACGCGAGTCCCGGCGCAGACCCGGACACCTCGAAGAAGACGTCTGGGACAATCCCGCGTTCGCCCAGTGCTTCGCGCAGGCTCTGACCTCCCGCCTGGACGGTGTCGGCAGCGCCGAGAGCTCGCGCCAGTTCCAGTCGCGGTGCGTTGAGGTCTGTCACCAGCACCCGCGCGCCCGTCGCCGCCGCCGCGTATGTGATGAAGGCACCGATGCCACCCACGCCGACGACAACGGCATCCTGGCCCGGTTGCAGGCCGGATCGCCGGACCGCGTGTACGGCGATCGCCATCGGTTGCGCGAGGCCGAGCGTGTCGAGGGTCAGCCCGCTGGCTGAAGCATCCCAGACGATCTCGGCAGGGCAGACGACGTACCCGGCGAGGCCCCCGTTGTGGTGGAAGCCCAAGGTTGTGTACGACGTGCACAGGTTCGTGCGCCCCGAACGACACATCTTGCACTCGCCGCACGAGAGACCGGCGCCGCAGACGACGGTTGCGCCGACCGTCAGCTCGGAGACTCCGGGACCGACCTGCTCGATGGTGCCGGCGAACTCATGACCGAGGGTGACCGGCGGCCGGGCGAGCACCAGCCCGCGTCCGAACTCCGTGGCATCTGACCCGCAGACACCGCACACCCCGACCCGGATGAGCACCTCGCCGGGGCCCGGGGAGGGGATGGGAACATCGTCGATGCGAAGGTCATGCACATCGTGCAGGACTGCCGCGCGCATGGCGTTCATGCCAGGCTGCCCTCGGTCAGCGGAAGCTGCGCGGCCGCGCGGTCGGCGAGCATGCCACCCATGAGGTCGGCATAGACCTGAGCATGCGCTGGGTGGTCAAGGTACGCATGCAGGCCCGCCTCGTCATCCACGACCGCGGCGACGGCGTAGTCCATTCCGCCGGGGCGCAGATGGAGATTCGGACCTGCGACATAGGACCGCAGCTCGGGGATCTGTGCCGCCATCGCGGTCAGGGCCGCCGTCAGCCGGTCGATGTCCTCGTCGGTGACGCTGTCGACCCATCGGAAGGATGCGAGGTGGAGGATCATGCTGTCCGCTCTCTACGCTGATAGTGTCCAGTATTAGTGAACACTAGCAGTCTATGGTGACCTCTTCGAGGCCTCCAGGGCGCAAATGTACGCCGCTGCTGTATCGTGCGAGTGTTCCGGCGCAGGTGACGGGAAGGTCAGTGATGACAAGAATCGCGGTTGTAGGTGCTGGCGCCAATGGCTCATCGATCGGTGCTGACCTGATCGGCGCGGGCGAGGACGTAACGCTCATCGAACAATGGCCAGCTCATGTCGAGAAAATGCGGGTCGATGGGTTGCAGATCATCAGCCCCGAGGGTGAGATTCATGTCCAGCCCGATGTGCGTCACTTCTGCCAGGTGGCAGAGCTTCGCGATCGCTTCGATGTCGTCCTGATGCTCGTGAAGGCGTACGACGCCCCGTGGGTGAGCACACTCATTCAGCCTTACCTCGCCGACGACGGCATCCTGGTCGGTGTTCAGAACGGGATGACTGCGGGAGTCATCGCTGAAGCCGTGGGGCCCCAGCGCACGCTCGGCTGTGTTATCGAGTGCTCCGCGACGATGACTGACCCGGGCGTCGTGCATCGACACACTCCCGCCTCTCGCTCGTGGTTCGCCGTCGGCACCCTCGATGAGCGAGGGCCGGCTCACCGCATCCCGGAGCTGGCTCGGATCCTTGGGCTGTCGGGCGCCGTCGAGGTCTTCGATGACATACTCGCGGCGAAATGGATGAAGCTCGTGAGCAACAGCACCCTGCTCGTAACCTCGGCGATCCTGGGTCTCCCGATGCTCGACGCTCTGCACACGCCGGGATTTCGCGACGTGATGATCGCCGCGGGCAACGAGGCATTGACGGTGGGGGCTGCTGAGGGCCACTCGGTTCTGCCCATCTTCGGTTTGGACGCCGACGAGATCCGCGATCCGGGGCGGATCGTGGACATCATGACCGACAAGCTGTTCGCGAGCTTTGTCGTACCCGGCGCCACCACCACGGTCCTACAGGACTGGCGAAAAGGGCGCCGGAGCGAGGTCGATGACCTCAATGGGCACGTCGTGGCGCGCGGGGCTGCTCACAGCATCCGTACCCCCGTCAACGCCCGGGTCGTCGAGCTGGCCCACCGGATCGAGGCAGGAGAGATCTCGCCGGACCTGTCGCACCTGGCGACGATGCGCGAAGCGCTCGACCAGTGATGCTGCCGCTGCCTCGCCGTGTGCCGGCGAGAGTCAGCCGGCGCTGAGCGCGAAGATCTCGGGAGTCCGGGCGAGCTGGCGGCGCGTGCGGCGGATGTGTCCACCGAGAACACGTTCGGCTTCCTCGGTGTCACGATCGCGCAGGGCCGCGACGATGAGGTGATGCTCCTCGTGGGCGATCCGGCGGGCGTCGGGAGTCCACGATGAGACATAGCTGCGCCGATACGGCGCAGTGAGATTCCACAGTCGCACCACCAAGTCCGTGAGGTGAGACGTGTCGGCCGCGGAATAGCTGGCGTGATGAAACGCAGCGTCGAGCTCGAGGAAGGCGTCGGTGTCGTCGCCGGTGTCACTGATCCGGTCCGCGAGTTCGGCCAGCGCGCCGATCTCGTCGTCGGAGAGGCGCGGGGCGCTGTACGACAACAGCAACGGCTCAAGGCGCTCGCGCATCCGATAGATCTCTTCACACTCGGCAAGGGTCATCGTCGACACCCAGGCTCCCGCGTTGGGGACGACCGTCAGCAACCCTTCGTATTCGAGTTGTCGGATCGCCTCGCGCACCGGCACTCGACTCGCGCCGTATCGTGCAGCCAGATCCTCCTGAAGGATGCGGCTGCCGGGAGGTCGAGTGCCGTCGATGATCCCGCGACGGATGCCGTCGGCGATGCGCGCGTGAGCATCCCCGTCGCGGCTGCGTGGCCCGTCGATCGCCGGCGACGCGGCGGTCATCGGGCGGGATCCTTCGGGTGCCACAGGAGGGTCGCCGCCGTGGCCTCGTAGGCCTTGCCGGTCGGGAAGCTCACGAGCTCGAACTGCATCCCCCAGGGGCTGCGGAAGTAGAGCCACCGTTGACCGGCGGATGCTCCGGCGCTCGCGACCGGATCGCCCATGACCTCGACGCCGTGCTCACGCAGATAGCTCACGGCGGCATCCATATCGTCGACGTAGAGCGCGAGGTGGTGACCTCCGATGTCGCTGTTGCGTGGCTGTGGGGCCTGTCCGTCGGCGCTGTCGTACTGGAACACCTCGAGGTTGGTTCCACAGCCGACGCGATAGAAGCGGATCTCGCGAATCTCGGTACGCGGGTGCACGCCGAGGTGAACAGCCATCCAGTCGTCGTCCGACCGCTTGGCGTCCAGGGTGTACACGTGGATCGCGCCGAGGACATCCACGAGAAACGCGTGGGCCTCATCGAGGTCGGGAACGGTGAACCCGACGTGGTCGAGCCCACGAACTCCGGGGAGGGCCATGAGAACCTCCTTGCTCACAGGCGCCGCGGCCCGATTGTATCCAGATTCACAGGTGCTGCTCAATGAGGAGTCCGATTCCTGGCGCTCAAGCTTGAGATTGGATGCAATCAGCCGTACAGTCTCAGCAGACACACGGTCTGAACACGCAACGACGCGAGGATGGGCGAAATGCCGCGACGCAGACGACTGGAAACCGGCACCGACTGGATTCAGCTGACGACGACCGCCGCCGACTGGAAGGCTGCCGATCCAGCTCTGCTCGGGACGATGCTCGCCGAACTCCACCTCATCCGGGCTTTCGAAGAGACCGTGCTCGCGCTCGCCGCGGAAGGGCTTGTCCACGGACCGGCGCACTCCAGCATCGGCCAGGAAGGCGGCGCGGTCGGATCGATCGTGGGTCTTCGCTCGACGGATGCCGTGAACGGCTCACACCGCGGCCACCACCAGTTCCTCGCCAAGGCGCTCACGCACGTCTCCGGAGCCGCGATCGACCCCCGCGATCCGGTCACGCCCGAGATCCAGACGGTTCTGCAACGCACGCTCGCCGAGATTCTGGGGCTGGCACAGGGCTACTGTCGTGGGCGCGGGGGATCGATGCACCTGCAGTGGTTCGAAGCTGGAGCCCTCGGTACCAACGCGATCGTGGGCGGAGGCGCACCGATGGCCACGGGCAACGCATGGGCCCAGAAGCACGCCGGTACGACCGATCTGACCGTGAACTACTTCGGCGACGGCGCGAGCCAGATCGGCTCCGTGCTCGAATCGATGAACCTCGGCTCTGCGTGGAAGCTGCCGGTCTGCTTCTTCATCGAGAACAACATGTACGCGGTGTCGACGCACGTGGACGAGATCACCGCTGACACGCGACTCTCGGTGCGGGGGCAGGGCTTCTCCATCCCCGGTTGGCGGGTCGATGGAATGGACCCGCTCGCGGTCCACCTCGCGATGGTCGAGGCTGCCGAGACCATGCGCGCCGGCGGGGGCGCCACCATCATCGAGGCCGAGGTCTATCGCTACTTCCATCAGAACGGGCCCTACCCGGGGAGCGCGTTCGGCTACCGCACCAAGCAGGAGGAAGCGCAGTGGCGTGATCGCGATCCGCTGACCCGGGTCGCTGCCGAGATGCAGAAGCTCGGTCAGATCACCGACGACGACGTGACGCAGCTGCGCGCCCGGTCGCAGGTGGCGATGGATGCAGCGGTCGCTGTGCTCGTCGAGGCGGACCCCGAGCGGGAGGGGCGGCGCCGCATCCGCCCCGAGCTGTGGCCGGATCCGAGTTTCGTCGATGTCGGCATCCGCGGGGATGCCAGTGAGTTGGCGGATCTGCCCATCCTCGACGCGCCGGCGACACGCGAGATCACGTTCGTCGACGCCGTTGCGGAGGTCATGGCCCGGCGGATGGAAACCGATGAGCGGATCGTGGTGCTCGGTGAGGATGTCCACCGACTCAAGGGCGGGACGAACGGCGCGACGAAGGGATTGGCGGATCGATTCCCGGATCGGGTCGTGGGTACACCGATCAGTGAGAACGGCTTCTTCGGGCTCGCTGGTGGACTGGCGCTGGACGGGCGGTTCCGACCGGTCGTGGAGTTCATGTATCCCGACTTCATGTGGGTGGCGGCTGACCAGGTCTTCAATCAGGTCGGCAAGGCGCGGCACATGTTCGGCGGGGACAACCCTGTTCCGCTCGTGTTGCGAACCAAGGTCGCGATGGGGTCGGGATACGGCTCGCAACACCTGATGGATCCGGCTGGTCTGTTCGCGACCGCACCCGGATGGCGGATCGTTGCGCCCTCGACCGCGGCGGACTACGTCGGTCTCATGAACGCGGCGCTCGCGCTGGATGACCCGGTGCTCGTGATCGAACACGTCGATCTGTACAACACAGCATCCGCCGTGCCCGAGGGGGAGCTCGACGGCATTCTGCCCCCCGGTCATGCTGCGGTGCGCCGCGAAGGGTCGGACGTCACGATCCTCAGCTACCTCTCGATGGTCGGGCACACGCTCGAGGCCGTCGAGCAGACCGGCATCGACGCGGAGGTCATCGACCTACGATGGCTCGACCGAGCCTCGCTGGACTGGACGACCATCGAAGAGAGTGTGCGCAAGACGAACGCCGTCCTCATCGTCGAACAGGGCGCTCGCGGCACCTCCTACGGTGCGTGGCTTGCCGACGAGATCCAGCGCCGCTTGTTCGACTGGCTCGACCAGCCCGTCGAGCGAGTGACGGGAGGCGAAGCGAGCCCCAGCATCTCCCGGGTGCTCGAGCGCGCCGCCATCGCGCGGACCGAGGAGGTCATCGCCGGGCTCGACCGGGTCCGTGCCGCGTGGGGAGGCCGATGATGGCGACGATCATCCGCATGCCCGAGATCGCCACCGGTACAGGAGTCGCCGCCGTGCAAACGTGGCTGGTCACCGTCGGCGATGAGGTAGCCAAGGGGCAGCCCATCGCCGAGATCGAGACCGAGAAGGCCGTCGTCGAATACGAGGCCGAGGAAGCCGGCGTCGTTGCCGCTCTTCTCATCGCCGAGGGCGAGTCCACGAGTGTTGGTTCGTCGATCGCGGTTCTCGGGGCGCCCGGTGAATCGGCAGATGAGGCGATCGCTGCCGCGGGAGCCTTGAACGCGCGGTCACGGCCGGTCGACGGAGCGCAGGATGAGACGATGCCCGAGGCTACGCCGCCGCAGCAGACACGCTCCGCGGATGCTGCTCAGGCAGGTACGCAGACGGGAGTGGCCGCATCTGTCGACCTCGAGCCCGGCGATGGATCGGCCGGTGCCCGATCCTCGCAAGCGCGGATCTTCGCAACGCCCCTGGTTCGGCGCCTCGCACGCGAGCGAGAGATCGACCTCGCCACGATCGAGGGTACGGGGCCCAACGGACGCATTGTGCGGCGCGACCTCGACGGCGCCCCCGCCGTCTCCGAGGCCGCTGAACCTGCAGCGGCGCCTGTGGTGGCATCCACGGACGCGCCGTCCACCGACATCCCCCACACCGGTATGCGGCGCGCCATCGCGCGTCGACTGACCGAAAGCAAGACGACGGTGCCGCACTTCTACCTCGTCGCGCACTGCCGGGTGGACGCGCTGCTCGAGCTGCGTCGCCAGATCAACGCGGCAGACGTCGGCAAGGTGTCGGTCAACGATCTGGTCGTGAAGGCTGTCGCCGCTGCGCTGCGCGAGGTCCCCGAAGCCAACGCGATCTGGACACCCGATGCGACGCGGCGGTTCTCTTCGGTGGACATCGCGGTAGCAGTATCGGTCGACGGGGGTCTTCTCACACCCGTCGTGCGCGGAGTCGATCGGATGCCGCTGAGCGAACTGAGCGCCACGGTCCGTGACCTCGCCGACCGTGCCCGGGCCGGGCGGATCAAGCAGCACGAACTCGAGGGCGGCTCGTTCTCGGTGTCGAACCTCGGGATGTACGGGATCAGCGAGTTCTCCGCGATCCTGAACCCACCCCAGGCAGGCATCCTCGCTGTCGGTGTGGCGGAGAAACGGCCGGTCGTGGGTGCTGATGACACCATCGAGGTCGCCACGATGATGACCGTGACGCTCTCGGCCGATCACCGGGTGCTCGACGGTGCTCTGGCGGCGCAATGGCTTACCGCTTTCCAGCGCCGGATCGAGAACCCGGTCTCGATCCTCATCTGAGTGCTGCTTCGCGCGGGACTTGCATCCGCGCGAAGATGGAGTACGGCGAGCAGTGCCCGGGGTTGGTTCCCCGGGCGGCCCTCTGCCGCTCCATCGACGGAAGGATCACCATGGCCCGCATCGCAGTACTCGGAGGAACCGGCTACGCCGGATCACACATCGTGAAGGAAGCGGTTGATCGCGGTCACACTGTTGTTTCCGTCGCGCGGGTCGCGCCGGCAGAGCGGGTCCACGGTGCCACGTACATCGAGGGGACCCTGCTCGATATCCCGGGTCTTGTTGCGGAGCTCGCAGGCGTCGATGTCATCGTAGGCGCGATCCCCGGTCGCGGAGACATGCTCGGCAAGGTGCGCCCTGCGATCCAGCAGTTGCTGTCGGTGCTCCCCGGCGACGTGCGCATCGGCATCATCGGTGGCGCAGGTGGGAGCCTCGTCGCTCCCGGTGGGCCGCGTGTGATCGACAGCGGCTTCCCCCGATGAGTTCAAACCCGAAGCGCAGGAGGCCATCGACATCCTGGAGGATCTGCAGGCCGACACCTCTGGTCGTGACTGGTTCTTCATCCACCCGGCCGGTGGCTTCGGCGCGTGGAACCCGGGGGAGCGCACGGGGACCTACCGCACCGGCGGTGACGTCATCGTCACGGATGCCGACGGCGAATCCTTCATCTCGGGAGCCGACCTTGCCGTCGCGGTGCTCGATGAGATCGAGAACCCGCAGCACGTGCGCGGCCGCTTCACCGTCGGCTACTGAGCCGACGCATCTCAGACCAGGTCGCGCCAGTCGGTCGGACCGGTTGACGGGCTGGAACTGATCGGGATGGCATCCGTCACGATCGGGATGGCGAGGGTGTCGGTGGGCGGGCCCATCACCGTTGCTTCGTCGCGGCGGAATCTCAGCACATCGTCGATGTAGCTGGTGACGGCCTCGGCAACGGGGACCGACTGCCCGCGGGCCTGCGACATGTACCACCGGTGCTCGAGGAACTGGTGGTACACCTCAGCCGGTTCGAGCTTGGAGCGCAGGTCGAAGGGGATTGCCCGGATGACGGGCTCGAAGACCCGGGTGAGCCACTCGTGGGCGACCATCTCTTCGTCATCGCCCGCGCGTGAGCCGCGCGCCTGGAACTCGTCGAGGTCGTTGAGCAGTCGCCGAGCCTGGTTCTCCTCGACGTCGAGCCCGGTGAGACGGATGAGGCGACGCTGGTGGTGTCCGGCATCCACGACCTTCGGCTGGATGGACACTCGGGTACCGTCGGCTGTCGTCTGCATCGACATCTCGCCGATATCGAAGCCGAGCTCGTTGAGTCGTTCGACGCGCTCGGTGATGCGCCAGGCTTCGCGCGCTTCGAACGTCTCGATCTCGGTGAGCTCGCGCCACAGCGACCGGTAAGCGCTCATGATGCCGTCGGCGATCTCAACGGCATCCACCCCGCCCTCAAGACGCCCCCCGGCCTCCAGATCCATGATCTCGCCGGCGATGTTGGTGCGCGCCACGTCAAGGTCATGCTCGCGCTGCCCTGCCGTGAGCCCGCTCTCGTGCAGCTCACCGGTCTCGGCATCAACGAGGTACGCCGCGAAGGCTCCAGCATCGCGGCGGAAGAGTGTGTTCGACAGCGACACGTCGCCCCAGAAGAATCCGACGTTGTGGAGGCGGACCAGGAGCACCGCGAGGGCGTCGACGAGGCGGGTTGCCGTTGTCGGTCGCAGGACCTGCGTGAACAGCGCCCGGTAGGGGAGGGAGAACTTCAGATGAGAGGTCACCAGGGCAGCCGGCAACGGTTCGCCGTTCTCGTCACGGCGCCCGGCGATCACGGCAACACGGTCGACGCACGGCGCATCCAGCCGGTCGAGGTTGCCGAGCATGTCATATTCACGCCGCGCCATCTCCTCGGTGGTCTCCTTGATGGCCACCACACGGCCCGACAGACTCGCAAACCGCACGGTGTGTCGTGAGATGCCCTTCGGGAGCGACACGATCGTCTCGGACGGCCACTCCACGAGCGGCACCGACCACGGCAGGGTCAGAAGGCCAGGGTCGACGGTGCTCGCGGTGATCGAGAGCTGCGTGGACGACATCCGTTTCTCCGCATCCGGGGCTTACGTGCGTGACGGCGCGGACGTCTGAGACATCCGCGCCGTCACGAGGTAGTGGTGATCAGGCCGAGGCGACGGCCTTCTCGGACAAGCGCTCGCCCGACTCGATGTCGAACAGGTGAACGTGGTCGAGAATCGGCGCCAACACGACGGTCTCGCCCGCGTTCGGGTGGTTACGGCCGTCGACGCGAGCGACGATGTCCGTCCGCTTGCCGTCGATCTCCGAGTGGCCATACAGGTAGCCGTCGGCGCCGAGCTCTTCCACGAGGTCCACGACCACCGAGAGGCCCTTGCCATCGGCAGGGGACACGTCGATGTCCTCGGGGCGGACGCCGATCGTCAGCTCCTTACCGGTGGCCTTGGCGAGCACATCGCGCTCGACAGGGACCAGGTGTGTGCCGAAGTTGACACCGCCCTCGACGACGTCGACCGGGAAGAGGTTCATGGCGGGGGAGCCGATGAAGCCGGCGACGAACACGTTCTTCGGGGCCTCGTACAGGTCACGCGGGCTGCCGACCTGCTGCAGGATGCCGTCCTTGAGGACCGCGATCCGGTCACCCATCGTGAGGGCTTCGGTCTGGTCGTGGGTCACGTAGACGGTCGTGACGCCGAGGCGTCGCTGCAGCGACGCGATCTGCGTACGGGTCTGCACACGCAGCTTCGCGTCGAGGTTCGACAGCGGCTCGTCCATGAGGAATACCTGGGGCTGACGCACGATGGCGCGGCCCATGGCGACACGCTGACGCTGACCACCCGAGAGGGCCTTGGGCTTGCGGTCGAGGTACTGCTCGAGGTCGAGGAGCTTGGCTGCCTCGAGAACGCGCGAGGCGCGCTCATCCTTGTTGACGCCGGCGATCTTCAGGGCGAAGCCCATGTTCTCGGCGACCGTCATGTGGGGGTACAGCGCGTAGTTCTGGAACACCATCGCGATGTCGCGGTCCTTCGGCGGAACGTCGGTGACGTCGCGCTCGCCGATGCGGATGTGGCCCGAGTTGACCTCTTCGAGGCCGGCGAGCATGCGCAGCGAGGTGGACTTACCGCAACCCGAGGGGCCGACCAGAACGAGGAACTCGCCGTCGCCCACTTCGAGGTTGAGTTTGTCGACTGCCGGGCGGGTTCCGCCAGGGTAGAGGCGGGTTGCGTTGTCAAAGGTGACTGACGCCATTTCTTCTTCTCCTTCACCGGCAGGTACGTGCCGGACGATCCGTTGTGAGGATGAGCGGGGGCTTGGCCCGCACGCCCGTCATCGGGCGCATCGCTCAGTATGCCACTCCCACCTGGGAGCGGCCACCGAGCGGGCCCCGCCGTCAGTGACCGTCGCGCCAGGAATGTTGCGGCGCGTACCCCAGCATCCTTCTCGCCTTCTCGATCGACAGCAGCGTCTCGTTCGGGCCGACCTCGCGAGCGACCGGTACGTCGGGGAAGACCTCGGCCAGCAGCTCGGCGTTCGGACGCGACATCACGGTGTCGGCGGCGGCGATGATGTACTGCTCGAATCCGATGGGCGCGACCTCGAGCGCACGCTCGATGGCCTGCGAGCCGTCGCGCGCGTCGATGTAGCCCCACAGATTCCACTTGCGCGCCCGTGCATCATCATCGAAGCCGGGGAAAGCCGCGTAATCCTCCCGAACCATGACGTTCGAGAACCGAAGCGCCGTGATCGACAGATCGGGATGCCACCGCACCAGTTCCCGCGCCATCCGCTCTTCGAGGGTCTTCACGAGCGAATACACGCTCTCGGGGCGCGGCTCGTACTCCTCGTCGACCGGAACGTACGGCGGCGGCACGTCGAAGGGCAGGCCCAGAACGGTCTCGCTGGAGGCGTACACGAGGCGTCGGATGCCGAGCCTGACGCTCGCCCAGAAGACGTTGAAGGTCGCCGCCATGTTGTTGTGGAAGACCGCCACCTCGGAGCGGATGCCGGGTGCCGGGATGGCGGCGAGATGAACGACAGCATCCAGTGCGCGCTCATCCCGGTCGCCCAGGCCCGCGAGCGCATCGACCACCTGCCCGTAGTCAGTGAGGTCGACCTGCAGGAAGCGTGGCTGAGGGCGGCCCGCGATATCGAAACCGATCACCTCGTGCCCCGCTGCGCTCAGCTCCCGAACGACAACGCTTCCGAGCTTTCCGGTCGAGCCGGTCACCACGATTCTCATGACCCCAGCCTTACACGGCCGATCGCGGGGGCGGCGGGTGCGATCGTCACCTGATGTTCACCCCGACGTGGCGCCACGGCTCGTGCTTCGCCCTCTCGTGGGTGAGAATGCGAACACGGCGCGGACGATGCGAACCGCGCCGTCGGAGGCTGCCATGTTCGAGAACGTCCCCGCCGGCGATATGCGGGCCTACATCGAGTACCTGCGCGAGAACGGCTACACCGTGCGCGACGGGCACACCCCAGACCCCGACCTGATCGACCCCCAGGGCAATCCCGTCTACACGTGGCAGGAGGGGTATCCGTACGCCGACCGCATGACCCGCGACGAGTACGAGCTCGAGAAGTATCGCCTGCAGGTCGAGCTGCTGAAGTTCCAGTACTGGCTCGACGACACCGGTGGCCGGGCCATCATCCTGTTCGAGGGGCGGGATGCCGCCGGGAAGGGCGGCACGATCAAACGGTTCACCGAGCACCTCAACCCCCGATCTGCGCGGGTCGTGGCGCTGGCCAAGCCCAGCGATCGCGAGCAGGGACAGTGGTACTACCAGCGCTACATCCAGCACTTCCCGACATCCGGCGAGATCGTCATGTTCGACAGGTCTTGGTACAACCGAGCCGGTGTCGAGCGGGTCATGGGGTTCTGCTCGGATGCCGAGTACGAGACGTTCATGGAGCAGACTCCCTCCTTCGAACGGATGCTAGTGGAATCCGGCATCCATCTGACGAAGTTCTGGTTCTCGGTCTCGCGCACCGAGCAGCGCACGCGGTTCGCGCTGCGTCAACTCGACCCGGTGCGCCGCTGGAAGTTATCGCCCATGGACATCGCCTCGCTGGACAAGTGGACCGAGTACACGGTCGCGAAGGAGGAGATGTTCCGCCGTACTGACAAGAAGTACGCGCCCTGGACGATCATCCGCTCCAACGACAAGAAGCGCGCTCGGGTCAACGCGATGAAGTTCTTCCTCGGGCAGTTCGACTACGACGACAAGGATCTCGAGGTCGTGGGAACGCCCGACCCGTTGCTGGTGATGCGCGGTAAACAGGAAGATGCCGACGAGTAGTCGCTGCGTCCGAACCGCGCAGCTTCCCGGGAAAATCACACCGGAACGGGCGTCATGTCTGGGCTTTTCCCAGGCTCTCTGGCTAGCATCGTGGGCGGTGGTCGTCACCTGAGCGGCACCCCCCGGCCGTCAGCACGGCCCCCTGTCGGGTACGGCCCGACCCCTGTTGTGTGAAGAGGTTTCATGTCGAGCGATCAGACGCCCAGCGGCGAGCAGCCTACGGCGCCCGAGGCTCGCGACCGTCGCGAGGCGGTCCGCGAGAAAGCGCAGCTGGTTCACGCGAAGCAGACGCGAGCGCGCCGCATCCGTGCCGGGATCATCGGCGTGGGAATCGTCGCTGTCGTCGCTGTCATCGCCGTCTCAGTTACCTGGGCGGTGACATCGACCACATCGACGAGCGCGCTCAGCCCCGCCGCCGCCAAGGCCGACGGATTCGCCGTGACCGACGTCGGTGGCCTGGTCGTCGCGCAGGAGGGCGTCAATGACAGCACCTCCACTGAGGCCGGCGCGACAACCACTGCGACGCCCGAGCCGACCCCAGTCGCCACCGAGGCTCCCGAGATCGAGATCCGGGTTTACGTCGACTACCTCTCGACCGGCTCAGCCGAGTTCCAGCTTGCCAACGCGGCGCAGCTGTCGACGTGGGTCAACGAGGGCGCGGTCAGTCTGACCTACTACCCGGTGGCGATGCTCACAGCGAAGTCCAACGGCACGAAGTACTCACTGCGCGCCGCGGCGGCGTCCGCATGCGTTGCCACCCACGCCCCCGAAGCGTTCTTCAAGTTCAACAATGCGTTGCTCGAGCAGCAGCCGGATGTCGACGCGGACGGATACTCCGACACCGAACTTGCCGACATTGCGCAGGCATCCGGTGTTTCAAGCCCCAAGGTCGTGCGGGCGTGCATCGAAAACGGCGACTTCCTTTCGTGGGCCAAGAAGGCAACGGAACGAGCGGTCGAGGCGATCCCCGACACCGACGGCGTGCAGCTCACCGGCACACCGCTCGTGCTCGTCAACGGATCCGTCTACGTGGGTGCGCTCGACAACCCGAAAGAGTTTGCCCAGTTCGTGCTGACGATCGATTCCGACGCGTACTACCAGACCCCGTCGCCGACACCGACGCCCACCCCCTGAGACGGGGAGCACCTCGGCGCCCCGATAGACTGGGCGCTCTGCCGACGTGGCGCAATTGGTAGCGCACCCGACTTGTAATCGGGCGGTTACGGGTTCAAGTCCCGTCGTCGGCTCCAAACTCTTCTCCGTCTAGCGGGCGCCGTATTCGGATGCCGACCGGACGTTGTCATCGGGCGGTTACGGGTTCACGTCCCGTCGTCGGCTCCAAACTCTTCTCCGTCTAGCGGGCGCCGTATTCGGATGCCGACCGGACGTTGTCATCGGGCGGTTACGGGTTCACGTCCCGTCGTCGGCTCCACACGCGCCCCGTCCGGCAGAATGAACCGGTGACGTCCGGCAGAGCAGCGACGGCCCTCGGGCTCCTCGGTACTGCCCTCGTCGGTGCGCTCACGGCGCTCCAGGTTCGGGCGAACGGGCAACTCGGTCACCGCATTGACGACAGCACTCTCGCAGCGGCGTTCTCGTTCGGTTCCGGCCTCGTGCTCATCGCCGTCATCGCCGCACTCACGCCCGCGGGCCGCCGCGGGCTCGGCGCGCTGCGTGATGGCATCCGCGGTGGCGGCATCCGATGGTGGATGCTGGCGGGCGGCCTTGCGGGAGCCTTCACAGTGTCCAGCCAGAGCATCACCGCGGGCATCATCGGTGTGTCCCTGTTCACGGTCGGATTCGTGGCAGGTCAGATCGTCTTCGGCGTCGTGATCGACCGCATCGGTTACGGTCCGTCCGGCGTGGTGCCGGTCACGATTCGGCGCGTCGTCGGCGGCGCCGTCGCCCTTCTCGCCGTGGCGATATCGGTGACCGGCGGAAACCTCACTGGCGTTCCCTGGTGGATGCTGCTCTTGCCGTTCCTCGCCGGGGGCGGCGTTGCCTGGCAGCAGGCCACGAACGGTCGGCTTCGCGGCGCGACCGGCTCAGCGATAGCTGCGACGGCGGTCAACTTCGTCGGCGGAACGATCGCACTCGTGCTGATCGCTGCCGTTCACGTTGCGGTCGTCGGGTTGCCTGAGCGGTGGCCGAGCGATCCGTGGCCCTACACGGGCGGAGCGCTGGGAGTCGGCTACATCCTGCTATCTGCTGCTCTTGTGCGCCGGACGGGCGTCCTGTTGCTCGTGCTCGGCTCGGTGGTCGGGCAGCTCGCGACGGCTCTTGTTCTGGATGCGATCTGGCCGGCGCCGGCGAGCCCCGGCCTGGGACACGAGGTGTTGGTGGCTCTCGTCGCCGTCGTATCGGTTGCCATCGTGGTCGTGCCGTGGCCTCACGCGCGGCCCGGGGCGCGAGCGTGAGGCCGGCGGGCCGTCAGGACTCTTCGGGTGTGAAGGTCAGCGCAATCGAGTTCATGCAGTAGCGGTCGCCCGTGGGCGTGCCGAACCCGTCGGGGAAGACGTGCCCGAGGTGGGAGCCGCACTGCGCACACCGCACCTCGGTGCGCACCATGCCGTGGGTGCGGTCTTCGATGAGTTCGACAGCTTCGGGGCGAACCGACTCGTAGAAGCTCGGCCACCCGCAGTGCGAGTCGAACTTCGTGCCACTCTTGAACAGCTCGTTTCCGCAGGCGGCGCAGGCGTACAGGCCGGCGCGACTCTCGTCGAGCAGCTCACCGGTCCAGGGACGCTCGGTTGCTGCTTCGCGCAACACCGCGTACTGATCGGCGCTGAGCTCTGCGCGCCACTCGGACTCGGACTTCTCGGTGCGATAGGACATTGTTCCTCCTTACCCAAGTCAACACGAAGTCGTGACGGACTGTTCCGCTCGACGTCGCAGATTGGCCGTGAATCCGGCGCGCCAGCCTCGGTCGCAACGGCGCAGCATCCGTGCGACACCCCGGCTCGTGGCATCCGCTGCCGGCGTGTCGTGCGTGTCGTTCGCCGTTGCGACGAGGGATAGGACGAGGGAGGTGACCCGGGATGCGGCACCGACCGGATGCGGCCTGTTCCAGAATGGGGGCATGGTGTCATCCCCGGATGCCGAGGCCGGCCGCGTCGCTGAGCGATACCGCCGTTTCGCGGCCGAGGAAGCGCCGGGCCGCTCTGATCTGTATGAGGAATGGGCCTCAGGTGTGGCGGCCGATACTGACACGCAGCTGCTGCTCGCGCGTATCCCCGCCGATCGGCGACAGCCTCCGCTCGTGTTCGCGGTGACCAGGATGCTGGGAGCGGCGGAGGGCGGCTACGCGGCGTGGGCGCAGTGGCTGGCGGCCAACATCGACGAGGTCGCGGCCGAGTGCGTCGCGCGCGGGCTGCAGACCAACGAGCCGCTGCGATGCGCGGCTCTCCTGCCGGCGCTGAGCCTCATCGACGGCCCGATCGCGCTCCTCGAGGTCGGCGCGAGCGCGGGACTGTGTCTCTACCCCGATCGATACTCCTACCGGTACGAGAACGGACAGGACCTCGACCCGGCCGGTGGCCCATCGCCCGTTGTGCTTCGTAGCGGCGCCCGGGGCCTGCCACGTCTGCGTCTGCCGGAGGTCGTGTGGCGTGCCGGTATCGACCTTGCGCCACTGGACGCGGCATCCGACATCGACCGACGGTTTCTGACCTCGCTCGTCTGGCCGGGGGAGGAGGGGAGACGCGAGCGGATCGTCGCGGCGCTCGACGTCGTGCGTGGGGAACCCCCGACGCTCATGTCAGGAGACGCCATCGCCGACGGCATCCTCGCGGAGCTTGCAGCCGAAGCACCCGGCGACGCCACGCTGGTCGTGACCACGCCCGGGGTGCTGCCCCACATCGCCCGGGCCGGACGCATGCAGCTCTGCAACCACATAGACGCAGTTCGCTCCGCCCGCCCCGGCACGCACTGGCTCTCGATCGATCCGCCTGGGCTTCACGACCGCTGGGGTGCGGATGCCGCGAGTTGGCCCGGCTTCGTCTTGGGTATGGACGAGCGCGCGCTCGCCGTCGTTGACCCACTCGGCGCGTGGGTGGAGTGGCGCGCACCGGATGTCGGCGCTCGCCGATAACCTCTCACCGTGCCCCTGAACGAGCGTGAGCGCGCGATCCTCGACTTCGAGTCGTCGTGTCGGCTTCGCGGCTGGGCAAAAGAAGAGCAGATCCGCCAGACGTTAGGTATGTCGCCGGCCCGCTACTACCAGTTGCTGGTGCGGATGCTGGATTCGGTCGATGCGCAGGCATACGACCCGCTGCTCATGGGACGACTGCGCAGGCTCCGGGAGAACGCCCGGGGAAGCAAGCGCTCCGGTCCAGCGAGCGGGGACTCTGCCGGGCGGACACGCACGGTTTCGGTAGGCGGCATCGGTACGATCGTCTGATGCCGACCTCCGAGTTCCCGCGCGATCGATTCGACGACCTGCCCGAGGACGTCGGTCGGGTCGGTGCGCACCGCGCGGAGCAGCCACACATGCGCGGCGGAGTCGTCTTCTTCTGGGCGGCGCTGGCCACCGTCATCCTGATCGCTGTCGGTATCTTCGCAATGTTCGTGGTTTCGGGGCGCATCGTGCTGTTTCCTGAACCCGCTCCCGAACCCACCCCGACGGTCACGGTGGACCCCGTCGTCGACACGTCCTATTCGATCCTGATCCTCAACGCGACGCCCGAGACCGGGCTTGCCACGCAGCTGAAAGACCAGCTCATCGCAGCCGGGTGGGTCCCCGAGACCGTTCTGGCCGGGCAGGCCGGAACCGACGACTTCCCCGAGACGACGGTCTACTACGCGACGGACGCCGACTACGCGGCCGCCTTGGGGCTCGCGAACGTCATCGGCGGGGCCGCGGTTGCGCAAAGCACCATTTATCAGCCGACCGACGACCCCGCGACCGAGGCCGACGAAGGCGCCACGAAGCAACTCACGATCGTCATCGGCCTCGACCGAACCGCGGCCGGTGTCCCCACTGCCGAGCCGACGAACTGACCGGCGCGGCCCGCGTGTTTCCGGGCCGTAACAAGGTGAAGACGCGCGTGTCAATACTTCGCCCGGCGATCGTTTCGGGTCGATTCCGGTGCATACGATGACGGTGTCCTACCAGCATCAGGAGTACCCATGGCCCAAGGCACCGTGAAGTGGTTCAACGCCGAGAAGGGATACGGCTTCATCACCGTCGATGACGGTCAAGACGTGTTCGTCCATTACTCGAACATCGACATGACCGGTTTCCGTGTTCTCGAAGAGGGACAGAAGGTCGAATTCACCGTCGGGACGGGCCAGAAGGGCCCGCAGGCGGAGTCGGTCCGCGTGGTCTAGAGACCGCGTCGACTGAGTTTCCGAAGAGACGGATGCCGCGGCATCCGTCTCTTCGTCGTCTTCGTCGCGCGCGGCTTGCACTCCCCATGGGCGAGTGCCAGAATGGGTTAGCACTCCAGATCGGTGAGTGCTAAGACCTAGCCCCGTCCGGGAGGGACGACACACATGGCAAAGATGATCGCTTTCGACGAGGAGGCCCGTCGCGGCCTCGAGCGCGGCCTGAACACCCTCGCCGACGCCGTCAAGGTGACGCTCGGCCCCCGCGGCCGCAACGTCGTGCTCGAGAAGAAGTGGGGAGCCCCCACCATCACGAACGACGGCGTTTCGATCGCCAAGGAGATCGAGCTCGACGACCCGTACGAGAAGATCGGAGCGGAACTCGTCAAGGAAGTCGCCAAGAAGACCGACGACGTCGCCGGTGACGGCACCACGACCGCAACCGTGCTCGCTCAGGCGCTCGTGCGCGAGGGCCTGCGCAACGTCGCGGCCGGCGCCGACCCGATTTCGCTCAAGAAGGGCATCGAGAAGGCCGTCAAGGCCGTCACCGATGAGCTGCTCGCTGGTGCTAAGGAAGTCGAGTCCAAGGAGCAGATCGCCGCTACCGCGTCGATCTCTGCAGCTGACCCCGAGATCGGCGCCCTGATCGCCGAGGCCATCGACAAGGTGGGCAAGGAAGGCGTTGTCACGGTCGAGGAGTCGAACACGTTCGGCACCGAGCTCGAGCTGACCGAGGGTATGCGCTTCGACAAGGGCTACCTGAACCCCTACTTCGTGACCGACCCCGAGCGTCAGGAAGCGGTCTTCGAGGACCCCTACATCCTGATCGCCAACCAGAAGATCTCGAGCATCAAGGACCTGCTGCCGATCGTCGACAAGGTGATCCAGGACGGCAAGGAACTCCTGATCATCGCTGAGGATGTCGAGGGTGAGGCTCTCGCTACCCTCGTGCTCAACAAGATCCGTGGCATCTTCAAGTCGGCTGCCGTCAAGGCTCCCGGCTTCGGCGACCGCCGCAAGGCTCAGCTGCAGGACATCGCGATCCTCACGGGTGGCCAGGTCATCACCGAAGAGGTGGGCCTCAAGCTCGAGAACGCGACGCTGGACCTCCTCGGCCGCGCCCGCAAGGTCATCATCACGAAGGATGAGACCACGATCGTCGAGGGTGCCGGCGACGCCGCGCTCATCGAGGGTCGCGTGACTCAGATCCGTCGCGAGATCGACAACACCGACAGCGACTACGACCGCGAGAAGCTGCAGGAGCGTCTGGCCAAGCTCGCCGGTGGCGTTGCCGTCATCAAGGCCGGAGCTGCGACCGAGGTCGAGCTCAAGGAGCGAAAGCACCGCATCGAGGACGCCGTTCGCAACGCGAAGGCAGCCGTCGAGGAGGGCATTGTCCCCGGTGGTGGCGTCGCTCTCATCCAGGCAGGCAAGAAGGCGTTCGAGACTCTCGAGCTGACCGGTGACGAGGCAACGGGCGCGAACATCGTGCGCGTTGCCATCGAGGCGCCGCTGAAGCAGATCGCCCTCAACGCGGGCATGGAGCCCGGTGTCGTGGCCAACAAGGTCTCCGAGCTCGAGCCCGGATTCGGCCTCAACGCCGCGACCGGTGAGTACGGTGACCTGTTCGCGCAGGGCATCATCGACCCGGCCAAGGTGACCCGCTCGGCTCTGCAGAACGCCGCGTCGATCGCCGCGCTGTTCCTCACAACCGAGGCCGTTGTCGCCGACAAGCCCGAGAAGGCTCCGGCCATGCCCGCCGACCCGTCGGGTGGCATGGACTTCTGAGTCTGGCTGCATTTCACGCCGAAGGCCCCTCCCGTGTGGAGGGGCCTTCGGTCGTTTCTGGTGCGATCAGCGGAACAGGCCGAGGGTCATCTGCTCGGCATCCGCGTACTGGTGGCCCGCGGCCTCGAGGGCGACCCCGATCGCGCCCAGGGCCTCTTCGACCTGAGCGTTGGCTGCTCGCCACTGGTCGATGACGCCGGCAAAGGCAAGGGATGCTGCGCCGGTCCAGTGCGATTGCAGGCCGGTGAGCTGGGCGAGCATGGTGTGCGTCTCGGCGCGAACGCGGTCTGCGGTGGCCCGCACACCAGCCGTTGCGGCAAGCACTGCATCGCTGTCGACGGAATATATGGCCACAGGAACCTCCCGGTGTCGTGAGTGTTGACGACACGGTACGGTCGCGGCTCTAGCCGAATCGCCGGCCGACTATCACGCTCGCACAGGCCACCGGTTTGAGCATCCTGGGGAGGAGCCCCTCGAGGTCGACGCGGCTCAGGCCGGTGGTTCGCTCCGTAGATCAGCGGGTAGTCGGTCCAGGGGCTGCGTTTCGAGGAACGCGTGCTCGGCTGGATCGATGTGCCTCGCGAGGGGGAACCCGACGCGGAACGTTGCGCCGCCGCCGGGGGTGTCCATCACCCGGACCGAGCCGTGCAGCGATTCCACGATGGAGGCGACGATCGACAACCCGAGACCAGATCCGCCGGTCTCTCGCGTGCGCGAGGTGTCGGCGCGCCAGAACCGCTGGAAGATCTTGTCTTTGATCTGGTCAGGCACCCCTTCACCGTGGTCGACGATCTCGATCCAGCCGGACTGCGCCGCGGCATCCACCCCGATGCGAAGCTCGATGGGGGAGTCCTCAGCGGTAAACCGGCGAGCGTTTCCGATGAGGTTCGTGATCACCTGTCGGATGCGGTTCTCTTCGCCGAGCACGATCGGGGGGAGCGCAACCGGCGCCGACGACGACGGCCCGAGGTCCAGGGGCCCGATGACGATCTGCTCGGTGGTCGGTGCCGTGCCGCGCGCGTCTCTCGGGCGGCGACGCAGCAGGATGGAGCCGGCGCGGCTGAAGGCCGACCGTGGGCGTTTGGGCGTCTCGAGGGTGTTGGTTTCGGTTTGCGGAGCCGGCCTTTCAGTCGGTTCGACGATGGTCGTGTCGATGACCGCAACCGGCCGCTGGGGGGAGGCGGCGCGAACATCGAGGGCTGCGTCCCGCGCGAGCGGTCGCAGGTCGACCGGGGCGAACTCGATGTCTCGGCGCTCGTCGAGCCGGGCAAGGGCCAGCAGATCCTCCACGAGCAGGCCCATGCGCATGGCCTCTTTCTCGATCCGTTCCATCGACTGCGCGACGTCTTGGTCGGTGCGGATGGCCCCCATCCGGTACAACTCGGCGTAACCGCGGACGGTGACCAGGGGCGTCCGCAACTCGTGCGACGCGTCGCCGACGAACCGGCGCATCTGGCGCACCGTGGCATCTCGCTGGGCCAGCGCTGCGTCGATGCGCCCGAGCATGGCGTTGATCGCGGTCTTGAGTCTGCCGACCTCGGTGCCGGGGGCGATGTCTGTCATGCGCTGACCGAAATCGCCGGCCGCGATCTCCATCGCCGTGTTCTCGACCTGGGTGAGGCTCCGGAACGCGAGCGTGACGAGCAGCCGGATGGCGATGGCGCCGAGCACGACGGTGATGACGGAGAGGATGCTGTAGATGCCGAGATAGGTCGCGAGGGTCTGAGTCACCGTTGTGAGCGGAACCGCGATCATCTGCGTGTAGAAGACCGTGGTGCCCTTGACCTCGATGAGAGCGGATGCCGCGCGGAATTCCGTGCCCGGGATCGTTCCGGGGATCGTGAACGGTTCCTGCTGCTGGGCTACCGAGGTCTCGGTCGGCAGGTATTCGCTGGGAAAGTCGGGCTCATTGATCTGTCGTCCGCCGCCGGCGCTCGCAATGAAGTCCCCATCCTGGTTGTAGATGGCGACGAAGTAATCGGTCGGAACCGACTCGGCCTTCGGAACGAAGGCGGGATCAGCGAGAAGGTCGATGTCGAATAGTGCGCTCACGCCCGCGCCCGCGAGCTGCGACACCTGCGTGTCGACGCTCGCCAGAAGTTGGCTGCGCAGGAACACCGTCGTGCCGATGCCGGTCGCGATCAGCCCGAGAGCCAGGATCGACACGGCAACGCCTGTCACCTTGGCGCGCAGGCTGAGGCTGCGCCACCACCCGGTGACGGCGTCGGTCTTGTCTGACGTTGTGCTCACGCCGACTCCGACGGATGCCTCACGCCGACTTGCCCGCCTTCAGCATGTAGCCGAATCCACGCTTGGTCTGGATGAGCGGCTCGGATGAGTACGGGTCGATCTTGCGCCGCAGGTACGAGATGTAGCTCTCGACGATGCCGGCATCCCCGTTGAAGTCGTACTCCCAGACGTGGTCGAGGATCTGCGACTTCGAGAGCACACGGTTCGGGTTGAGCATCAGGTAGCGCAGCAGCTTGAACTCTGTCGGACTCAGGTCGATCGAGACATCCCCGACCGAGACATCGTGCGTGTCCTGATCCATCGTCAGCTCTCCGGCGCGGATGACGGACTCTTCGTCGGTCTGCATCGTGCGACGCAGGATGGCCTGGATGCGTGCGACGATTTCATCGAGACTGAAGGGCTTGGTGACGTAGTCGTCTCCGCCGGCGTTCAGACCCGTGATCTTGTCTTCGGTCTCGTCCTTGGCTGTCAGGAAGAGGATCGGGGCGGTGTACCCGGCGCCGCGCAGGCGCTTGGTGACGCTGAAGCCGTTCATGTCGGGGAGCATGACGTCGAGCAGGATGAGATCGGGTTCCTCTTCGAGGACTGCCGAGATCGTCGAGGCGCCGTTGGCGACTGCCTTGACCTGATAGCCGGCGAACTTCAGGCTCGTCATCAGCAGGTCTCGGATGTTCGGCTCGTCGTCGACGACGAGGATGCGGGGTGCGCTCATGCCCCCATTATCGTGATTCCGCTGGTGTGGATGCTGGATATCGCGCGGATCGGCGGTTTCCCTTGTCACGCAGCGAGCTTGTCGGCATCCAGGATCGTGTAGCTGTAGCCCTGCTCGGCGAGGAACCGCTGCCGGTTCTGAGCGAAGTCCTGGTCGACCGTGTCGCGGGCGATGAGGGTGTAGAAGCTGGCAGTGTTGCCCGACTGCTTGGGGCGCAGAAGCCGGCCGAGGCGCTGCGCCTCCTCCTGCCGGGACCCGAACGACCCCGACACCTGAATGGCGACGGATGCCTCGGGCAGGTCCACCGAGAAGTTCGCGACCTTCGACACCACCAGCACGGGGATCTTTCCCTCGCGGAAGCCGCGGTAGAGCTCCTCGCGCTCATCGACCGGGGTGGCGCCCGTGATCTGTGGGGCATCCAGCGCCCGCGCGATCTCGTCGATCTGGTCGAGGTACTGTCCGATCACGAGGGTCTGTTCGCCGGCGTGCCGGGCTACGAGATCCTTCACCACGCCGATCTTCGCGGGGGCGGTGGCTGCGAGCCGGTAGCGTTCGTCATCCGCCGCCGCCGCGTACTCGAGCCGCTCGCCGGCCGGCAGGTCGACGCGCACTTCGTAGCAGGCGGCGGGGGAGATGAAGCCCTGCGACTCGATCTCCTTCCACGGGGCGTCGAACCGCTTGGGGCCGATGAGGCTGAACACATCGCCCTCGCGGCCGTCTTCGCGCACGAGCGTCGCCGTGAGCCCCAGTCGTCGACGAGCCTGCAGGTCGGCGGTCAGCTTGAACACGGGGGCGGGCAGCAGATGCACCTCGTCGTAGACGATGAGACCCCAGTCCAGGGCATCGAGCAGCGCCAGATGCGCGTACTGTCCCTTCCGCTTGGCCGTGAGGATCTGGTAGGTCGCGATCGTGACGGGCTTGACCTCTTTGGCCTGCCCCGAGTACTCGCCGATCTCTTCGGGAGTGAGGCTCGTGCGCTTGAGCAGCTCGTCGCGCCACTGCCGTGCGCTGACCGTGTTGGTGACCAGGATCAGCGTCGTCGTCTTCGTGTCGGCCATCGCCCCGGCTCCCACGAGCGTCTTTCCGGCCCCACAGGGGAGCACGACCACTCCCGAGCCGCCGTCGGTGAACGCGTCGACGGCCTGCCGTTGGTACGGGCGCAGGTGCCAGTCCTGCTCGGCGAGGTCGATCGGATGCGGCGTGCCGGGTGTGTAGCCCGCGAAGTCTTCGGCGGGCCAGCCGATCTTCAGCAGCTCCTGCTTGATCTGCCCGCGCGCCCAGGCATCGATGACGTACGTGTCGGGGGAGGGATGGCCCACGAGAAGGGGGTGGATGCGTTTGTTCTTCGTGACCTCGGCCAGCACCGCGGCATCCGTCGACCGGAGCACAAGCGCGGGCTCGTCGGATCCCGCGACCGTGTCACGCTCGATCACGAGGCGTCCGTAGCGCCCGACGGTCTCGCGGATGTCGATCGCGACCGACGGTGGCACCGGGAAGCGTGTCCACCGGTCCAGGGTTCCCAGCATGTCTTCGGCGGTGTGTCCGGCCGCCCGCGCGTTCCACAGGCCGAGCCGTGTGATGCGGTACGTGTGGATGTGCTCCGGAGCGCGCTCGAGTTCGGCGAAGATCGCGAGTTCGTGGCGTGCGGATTCGGCATCCGGATGTGCCACTTCCAGCAGCACTGTCCGGTCGCTTTGCACGATGAGAGGGCCGTCAGCCATAGCGATCCAGTCTACCCGCGAGGTGACGGTGCGGACGGTTCTCAGGCCGGCGAGACGTTCACGATGGTCGAGATCGGGAGGGTGCGCTCCACGTCGGCCCCTCGGTCTCTACCGCGGAGGCGACCACCGCCGAGCCCCGTGGCCTCCAGCGTGAAGGTGCGCGTCTCGGCGGCGCTGATCTGTGCCGTGACCACGATGATCGACTTCGTGCGCACCGCCTGCTCGAGCTCGCGCTCAAGCCAGGCGGCGTCGCCGTCGCCGCCCGAGGCGCGCAGCGAACCGATCAGGCGCGCGTAGACGTCGACCGCCGGTGCCGCGGATGCTGTCTGCGCGGCGGTTCGGCGCCGTAGCGACTCGGGTGCTCCGTGCTCGTCGAGCGCGACAACAGGGTAGCGCGCATCGGCCAGCGCCCAGAACAGGTGATCACGACCGACCCGGCTCACGAGCACATCGCCGTGGCGCACCAGGCCGACGGGGCGCAGGGCCTGGTCGATGACGACGAGATCGAGCAGGTGCGCATCGCTGCTCTCGACGATCGTGTTGGGGCTCGCGGCATCCGAGCGGACTGTGATCGAACCGTGCCGGGAGGCTGTCGTTTCGATGACGTAGTCCAGCGGCTGGGGAATCCCCGTGAGCGACAGCTCGCGCAGAAAGGCGCGGATGGACTGGGCGCTCTCTCCGTCGGTGAGGCCCGCCCCGATCGACTCAGCCGTGAAGCGGTACGTCGAGGCCTGCGCGCGGGATTCGCGCCGCGCGATCCTGCGCAGGCGCAGGTCAAGCCGCGGGGCAAGGGGGCCGGGAGCGACAGCGGTCAGGTCAGCCTGGAGGTAGATCCGGTCGATCTCTGCGGGGAGGGCATCGCGCAGCGCATCAGTGTCGATGGCTGTGCCCTCGACGAGTCCGCGCGACCAGGGCGGAACCGTTCCGTCTGCCGCGAGGATGCCCCAGCGCTGCGCCGTCTGCCGCAGCGCTGCCGCCCGTGCCGGCCACTCCGGGCTCAGCGGATACGTGCTCGCCCAGTCGGCAGGGTCGATGATTCCACCCTGCGGGGCGCGCAGGCCCGCCGGCAGATGGCGGCGATAGCCATCGGCGATTGCAGTCCACCGGGCGACGGTGCCGCCATCCAGCCACTGTTCGCCCGCGGCGGTAACCACGAGTTCCCGCCCGATCGGTGTGAGCAGCTCGGCTGCCAGACCTGCGGCGATCAGATCGTCGAGGTCTTCGGGCGCGCCGATCGCACCCGACTCGGTGAGGCGCTTGCGGTCTGCGGCGCTGACGGCGCCTGCGCCGGTGAGAGTCAGCGGAACATGCAGGGCGGCCAACAGCACGTCGGCCAGCGACGCGGATGCCGTGAAGATCCGCTCTGCGGCGCTCGCCGTCTCGGCTGCCGAAGCGGGGGCGGTCCCGGGCGACCCGCTCGCGGTCGCGGCAACGTCGGCGGGCGGATCCGCGAGACCGGAGGTGCTCGAGAGCGCAGCGATTCGCTCCTGTACCGGGGCATACACCTCGCCGCCCGGGCGGGCCAATCCCCAGGCCACGATCGTCCCAGGAGCGACATCGCCGGCGCCCGCGGCGACAAGGGCGGCCAGTTCGCGACGATCGAGCCGTGCCAGCGCCCGGTCTATCGACGCCGAGTCGAGCAGCGCCTCGGCGGCATCGAAGAAGTCGCGCCAGGATGCCGCGGGCGAGACGCCACGCCGAGTGAACAGATCAGCGAGGGCGTTGTCATCGAGCGATGCCAGCCAGGTGGCGAGGGTTCGCTCGTCGCCCGCCATCTACTCGCTCCGGTTCGCCCGCGCCCTTCGCACGAACGTCATGATCAGCACCGTCAGCAGCATCGCGAACGCGAGGATCGGGGCGACGTAGACGATGATCCCGACAGCGGGCCACAGGCCAGTGCTGAAATCGGCGTGCGACGCGGAGCCGATGAGAATCGCGAAGAACGACAGAACCGAGAGCGCGAGCAGTCCGAGAGACATCGACGCGAGCACGCGATCGATTGTGCGAACCGGAAGGTCGCTGCCAGGGCTGCGCGTGCTCATCCGCCCCAGACTACTCCGTCGCGGTGCTCTAGGCTTAACCGGGGATCGATCGGTCCCTGCGTCACTCCTGCCGCCCAACTGCGGCGCCGTTCAGAACGAGGTTTCCCATGCCCACCGGCAAGGTCAGGTTCTACGACGAAGAGAAGGGCTTCGGCTTCATCTCCTCCGACGAAGGACAGGATGTCTTCCTTCATGCCACCGCGCTGCCCGCTGGGGCGACGGTGAAGGCCGGCACGCGCCTCGAGTTCGGTATCGCCGACGGAAAGCGCGGTCCGCAGGCGCTGTCGGTGCGGGTGCTTGAGGCGCCCGCCAGCCTCGCCAAGCGTTCCCGCAAGCCGGCCGACGACATGGCGATCATCATCGAGGATCTCGTGAAGCTGCTCGATGGTGTCGGCGGGGACCTGCGACGCGGTCGCTATCCGAGCAGCGCACACGGTGCGAAGGTCGCCGCCGTGCTGCGCAAGGTGGCCGATGAGCTCGACGCCTGATCCGGCGCTGCTTGCCGCACACGACCTCGCCCTGGCGGCGTTGCACGAGATCACTCCGGCGGCGACGGTCGGCCCCGCGGCCGGGTACACGGTTGAGGCCGATGGCGTCGTCTCCCTCCGCTTCGAGACGACGCTGCCGGGCTACCCGGGGTGGTTCTGGACGGTGAGTGTCGCGCGGGTCGACGACGAAGAGCCGACAGTTCTCGAGGCTGAGCTGTTGCCCGGCGACGAGGCGCTGCTCGCACCGGAATGGGTGCCGTGGGCGGTGCGTCTGGCTGATTACCAGGCCGCTCAGGCGGCGCTGGCTGCCGAAACGGCATCCGGTGACGAGGATCACGACTCCGACGAGGTTGACCAGGGCGAGGACGCCGACGACGAGGACGACGACCTCGATGATGTCGATGATCTTGATGCCGACGACTTCGACGAGGACGGGTCGCGGCTCCTGCACAGCGGCGACGTCGACGGTGTCGACATCGATGAGCTCGACGACGACTCGAACGACGATCTCGACAGCGACCTCGACGACGACGCTGACGACGATCTCGACAGCGGCGACGAGGACCTCGACAACGCCGACCTCGACAACGGTGACGAGGACTAACCTGCGGGGATGACTTCGGATGCCATTGCCCCGCGCCGCATTCACGTCTCGGCCGCGGTGATCACCGACGCTGAGGGGCGGCTGCTGCTCGTGCGCAAGGCCGGGACCACGGCGTTCATGCAGCCCGGCGGTAAGCCAGAGCCGAATGAGACCCCCGCCCAGACGCTCGTGCGCGAGCTCGCCGAGGAGGTCGGCCTCCGGGTCGGCTCCGACGCACTGGAGGCGCTTGGCAGCTTCGCGGCGAGTGCGGCCAACGAACCGGGCTTCGAGGTGGTCGCCGACGTTTTCCGCGTCGACATCGGCAACCAACGGCCCGAACCGGCTGCCGAGATCGCCGAGCTGCGATGGGTCACCGCCGGCACGGCATCCGGGATCGAGATCGCCCCGCTCGCCCGCGAGTACTTTCTGCCCGACTGACCACGCCGCTCCCTGCGCCCCAGGACTTCGCGCCTTCTCGGTGTCCCGGACACACCGGACGGCGTCTGCTGCCGCGGACTACCAGGAGCCCTTGCGGTAGTCCTTCAGGAAGACGCCGAACAGGTCTTCACCGGCCTCGCCGCGCACGATCGGGTCGTACACCCGCGCCGCCCCGTCAACGAGGTCGAGGGGAGCGTGGAAACCCTCCTCCGCAAGGCGCACCTTTGTGAAGTGCGGCCGCTCGTCAGTGATCCAGCCGGTGTCGACCGCGGTCATCAGGATGCCGTCGGTCTCGAACATCTCGCGAGCGCTCGTGCGGGTGAGCATGTTCAGCGCGGCCTTGGCCATGTTGGTGTGCGGGTGGCCGGGGCCCTTGTAGCCGCGGCCGAATACGCCCTCCATCGCCGATACGTTGACGATGTACTTCCGTTTCGCGCTCGATGCAGCCATCGCCGAGCGCAGGCGGCTCACGAGCAGGAACGGCGCGGTCATGTTGGCCAGCTGCACCTCAAGCATCTCGAGGGGCTCGACTTGGTCGACGTGCTGGGTCCAACTGTTGATGCGGTCCTCGTCGGGGATGAGTCCGCCTGCGTCGATCGCGGTGCCGGTTTTCAGGCGTTCGATCGACGCGGAGCCGGCCGCCATCGCCTCCGCGGTGAGTTCATCGGCCGTGCGCGCGGCTGGAGCGAGGATCGGGTGTGAGGATACCGACTGCGCGAGCGCGAGGGGATGGGCGTCGTTGGTGCGCCCGAAGGTGACGAGCTCAGGCAGAGGTCCATCGGGGAGCGGGGCAAGCTCGGCCTCCACCAGGGGCCCGTAGGCCCCCGGCGAGCGACGCACGGTTTGGGCTGCGTTGTTGATGAGGATCTCGAGTGGGCCCTCGGATGCCACCGAGTCGGCAAGGCCGATCACCTGGGCGGGGTCGCGCAGGTCGATGCCGACGATCTTGAGGCGGTGGATCCAGTCGGCGCTGTCGGGCAGCGACGAGAAGCGGCGCACGGCATCGCGCGGGAAGCGCGTCGTGATCGTGGTGTGGGCGCCATCGCGCAGCAACCGCAGCGCGATGTACATCCCGATCTTGGCGCGGCCGCCGGTGAGCAGTGCTCGTTTGCCGGTGAGGTCGGTGCGTGCATCGCGCTTCTGGTGGCTCATCGAGGCGCAGTCTGGGCACAGCTGGTGATAGAAGGCGTCGACGAGCGTGTAGTCCTGCTTGCAGATGTAGCAGGCGCGTGCCTTGATCAGCTCGCCGGCGAAGGGCATCGAGGTGCGGGCAGCGAGCGGGATGCCGCGCGTCTCGTCGTCGATGCGGTCGGGTGCGCCGGTCGCGGTGGCGGCGACGACCGCGCGGTCGGCCTCGGCGATGCGCTTGCGCTTCTCCTTGCGCGATTGCCGCTTAACGTCCTTGTAGAGCTTGCCGGTCTGGCGACGCAGGGCAATGTAGGCCGGGTCTTCGGGGTCGAGCGAGGAGGCGGCGTCGATGACGCGTAGTGCGATCTCGAGTTCAACCGGATCGATGGATGCCGACTGCTCGGCATCGCGGCCTGGGTTCAGCAGAGTTTCGGGCACGAGGCAGTGTATCGGAGCGCTGCTGGACGCCCGGTGGGGCAGCGCGCGTCGCGAGTCCGCGCGAGGGGCGGCCTAGAGCCGCTCGGCGGTGTACTCGATCGCCCCGATGAGCCGGCGCACGTCATCCTCGTCGATCGAGACGAACGTCGCGATGCGCAACTGATTGCGCCCGAGCTTGCGGTAGGGCTCGGTATCGACGATGCCGTTCTCGCGCAGGCTCTTGGCGATGGCCGCGGCATCCACGCTCTCGTCGAAGTCGATCGTGACCACGACAGGTGAGCGGTCGGCGGGGTTGGTGACGAACGGCGTCGTGTACGCCGCCACCTCGGCCCACGCATACAGCGTCGCCGAGGTGGCTGCAGTCTTCGCGCCGGCCCAGGCGAGCCCCCCGTTGTCGAGAATCCACCGCACCTGCTCGTCGAGCATGAGGAGCGTTGCGACCGCCGGGGTGTTGAGCGTCTGGTTCAGCCGCGAGTTGTCGACCGCGTTCTTCAGGCTCAAGAACTCGGGGATGTACCGATCGGATGCCGCGATCCGCTCGATCCGTTCGATGGCCGCCGGGGAGACAAGGGCATACCAGAGCCCACCGTCGGAGCCGAGGTTCTTCTGCGGCGCAAAGTAGTAGACGTCGGCCTGGGCGGCGTCGAAGTCGATGCCACCCGCGGCGCTCGTGGCGTCGATGACCGTCAGCGCACCAGGGTCCGCGGTGACGCGGGCGATGGGAGCAGAAACGCCCGTCGACGTCTCGTTGTGTGGCCACGCATAGACATCCACACCCTCGACCGGTTCGCAGACGCCGCCGGTGCCCGGCTCGGTCTTGCGGACATCCGGTGCATCGAGCCACGGCGCTTTCGCGGCCGAGGCGAACTTCGAACCGAACTCCCCGAATGCCAGGTGCTGACTGCGACGCTCGATGAGGCCGAACGCCGCGGCATCCCAGAATGCCGTCGATCCGCCGTTGCCGAGGATGATCTCGTAACCCTCGGGCGCGCGCAGCAGTTCGGCAAGCCCCTCGCGGGTACTCCCGACGAGGTTCTTGATCGGGGCCTGGCGGTGCGACGTTCCCAGCAGAGAGGCCCCCCGCGTGGCGAGCGCCTCGAGCTGGGCGCCACGGACCTTCGAGGGTCCGCAGCCGAATCGGCCGTCAGTGGGAAGCAGTTCTCGGGGCAACTCGACCATGTCCCGATTCTAGGGTTGCGTCGGGGAAGGCCCGGACCGGGGGCCGGGGAAAAGGCTAGGCTCGTCTTACCCCCACGAGGATGCCGACCCGAGGATTGCGCATGACTGATCTCATCGACACGACGGAGATGTATCTCCGTACGATCCTCGAACTCGAAGAAGAGAACATCACTCCGCTTCGGGCGCGGATCTCGGAGAGGCTGGGGCACTCGGGCCCGACGGTTTCGCAGACGGTGGGACGCATGGAGCGGGACGGCCTGGTCGTCGTCACCGAGGATCGGAGCCTGGAGCTCACCGATCTCGGGCGCCAGAAGGCCATTGATGTCATGCGAAAGCACCGCCTCGCCGAGCGGCTGCTTTCCGACGTCATCGGACTTGACTGGGCCTACGTGCACGATGAGGCATGCCGGTGGGAGCACGTGATGAGCGAACAGGTCGAGCGTCGGCTTGTTGAGCTGCTGGATCACCCCACCGAATCGCCCTACGGGAACCCGATCCCCGGACTCGACCAGCTCGGTGACGTCCCGGCACTGACGTTCGAATCCGGCGTCGTGGGGCTCGTTCGCAAGCTCGACGCTGCCGGGGAGCCGATCACCGGAACGATCCGTCGGCTTGCCGAACCCGCCCAGGTCGATCCCGAGTTGCTGCAGCAACTCAAGGGAGCCGGGGTGCTTCCTGGGGCACACGGGAGCTATCGCTACAACGAGGGATACGTCCTTGTTGAGATGGATGGTTCCGACGAGGGTCTTGAGCTGCCCGTCGAGGTGGCCGGTCACATCTTCCTCGTCGACGACCAGGTGTGATGAGGGAGCGGGAGGGGCGGCATCCGTTCCTCCACACCGCGCGATGAGGGGTTATCTCCGGCCGTCAGCGTGACATGTTCGTTACCTTCGGGTAGCCTCGTACAGTCCGAGCGAGTCCAGCACGACCTCGGACCCCGATCGAATTGCCTCGCGGCTCGTCATTCGAACGGTGAACCCGTGATCGAGCGGAGCGCAGCTTCCGCACCGAAACGTGACGAGCCGGCGCTCCGGCGCAGAGGCGCCGGAGGACTTAGTTGGCTGAAGAGAACGATTCGACCCCGGTGGATGCCGCGGGCCCGTCGACCAGAAAAACCTCGCGTCTCGCTCGGATCCGTCGCGGCGCGGTGGACAAGCCCGCAGCCAAGCCCGCACCCGCAGCATCCGTTGCCCGCCCCGCCGTTCGAAAGGGCACCAAGGCCAGCCCGCGTGGTCCGGTGCGTAACATCGCCACCCTTGCGATCGTCGGTGGTCTCGTGGCGACTGTCGCCCTGCCGGCCTATGGCGCCTTTCAACAGACCGACGAGTCGGTCACGCTGCAGCAGGTTGCCGAAGGCGACGCGCAGTCGATCGTGATCGCATCCGACGCTGCGACGACCGACCTCAACCGGGAGAGCTACTCGGCGACGACTCCCGAAGAGATCGAGAAGAAGAAGGCCGAAGAGGCTGCGGCCGCCGCAGCTCGTTCCGCAGCGTCGCTTGCTTCCAGCTCGGCATCCGTCAACATCAACATGGTGGCCCCGGGCTCGGGTGCCGTGCGCTGGCCGGTCGCGAGCTTCCACAGTGACTGGGCGATCAACGGTTTCCGCACCCCGACGCGTCCGAACCACAACGGCCTCGACATGCTCAACTCGGGCGGAACGCCGATCTTCGCGGCGGCGGACGGTGTCGTGCGCGCCGCGCAGGATGGCCTCGGCGGCTACGGAAACGCCGTCGTGATCGACTCGGTCATCGGTGGCCAGGTCGTCACGACGCTCTACGCGCACATGATGTGGGGAAGCCGCACCGTCGAGGCTGGCCAGACCGTATCTGCCGGACAGATGATCGGACTCATGGGTCAGACGGGCTCGGCCACGACCACCCACCTCCACTTCGAGGTGCGCGTCGGTGGTGCTCTCGTCGACCCCATGGCATGGCTGCAGGCCAACGCCGGCTGAGCCCGGTTTCGTTCCTCGACACGCCACGTTTCGTTCACCCTCGTTGACCTTCGGGTGTCGTGAGGTGCATTAGCCTGGTCGCGACGTGTAAGAGAACGGGAGAGAGTCCGATGGGCAGCACACCGCGCAGCCGAACCACGGTTGCACTGGGGCGCCTCGTCCTTCGGCATCATGTTCTCGGACACCGCAGCTTCGCTGTGGTTCCAGGGCGCTGTCTGTAGAGACAGCGCCTTTTTTCATGCCTTGCGCGCTCTGACCACGTCGAACGTCGAAGAATCCCGGGAAGCCGTCTCGGGCCGTTCGAGAGGACAGCAATGCGCACTCTGGTGTTGAATGCGGGCTACGAACCGCTGGCCGTCGTGTCGTTCAAGCGGGCGCTCGTGCTCGTCATGAATGACAAAGCCACCGTCATCGAGCACATCCCCGAGGATCCTGTCTGGGGTACGGATGGCGCGCACGATCGGCCCGCGGTCATCCTGCTCAGCCGCTACGTTCGGGTTCCCGGCGGACGCACGATCCCGGTGACTCGTCGCGGCGTGCTTCGCCGTGATGCGCATCGCTGCGGATACTGCGGCAGGTCGGCATCCACGATCGACCACATCTTGCCGCGCTCTCGGGGTGGCGCTGACTCGTGGGAGAACCTCGTGGCGTGCTGTCTGAAGTGCAACAACCTCAAGAGTGACCGCACGCCGCAGGAAATGGGTTGGGAACTACGCCTGACGCCGGGAGCACCGCGCGGAGCGCAGTGGACGGTGCGGGGGACTGATCGCACCGACCCGTCGTGGGAGCCCTATCTCGCGCTCGCTGCCTGACTCTTACGCGGGCGGCTCGAGGATATTCGGGAGGCTCCGGTCGTTCGGGAGGGCTGCGGTTGCTGCATCCTCCCTCCCGAAGGGTCAGCTCCTCCCGGGCGTCCTGTGGGTCGGGTTCACGGGCGGCTCGAGGATGCCGAGCCAGCGGCGCAGGATCGGCTCGAGTGTTTCGGCATCCGTCCCCAGTTCCTCGATGATCCGGTGCTCGCCGGCCATGTGTGCGGTGAATGCCTCGTCGATGAGGGAGAGCCCGGCATCCGTCAACCCAATGAGCCTGCCACGCGCGTCGGATGCCTCGGGTCGGCGCTCGACGAGTCCGCGCACGATCAGGCGATCGACGCGTTTGGTGAGGCCGCCGCTGGTGACCATCGTGTGGTCGGCAAGCTCGCCCGCGCGGCGCTGGTAGGGGGCGCCGGCGCGGCGCAGGGTCGCGAGGATGTCGAACTCGGCGTAGCTCAGGTCGAAGTTCGCGTAGACCTCGGCAAGGCGTTGGTCCAGAAGCAGCCCGATGCGATGCAGGCGCCCGATGATGCCCTGGGGGAAGGTGTCGATGTCGGGGCGCTCGCGATGCCATTCGGCCTGGATGTGTGCGACGCGGTCGGAGGCGGCATCCATGGATTCACGGTATCGGAATAAATCTTCCACGGAAGGCATTGTTAGTTTCCATGGAAGATAAGTCCCTGAGGTGGCTCCTCCTGACCGCGATCGCTCCGATCGCCTGGGGGAGCACGTACTTCGTGACGCGGCAGTTCCTGCCCGCCGACGCTCCGCTGTGGGGTGCGCTGTTTCGCGCACTGCCGGCGGGACTCATCCTGCTGCTGATCTCGCGCCGCCTCCCGCACGGGGTGTGGTGGTGGCGCGCCGCCGTGCTCGGCATCCTGAACGTCGGCGGCTTTTTCGTGCTGGTCTACGTCGCCGGACAGCGCCTGCCCTCGAGCGTTGCGGCGACAGTGATGTCGGCATCGGCCGCCGCCATGATGCTGCTGGCTTGGATGCTACGCCGTCAGCGCCCGCGCGTGCTCGCGGCCATCGGCGCGGGGATCGGGCTCGTCGGGGTCGCGCTGCTGGTCGGTGTAGGCGGCGAGCCTGTCGATGGCTGGGGAATCGGCGCCGCGTTCGCGGGGATGCTCTCGTCCTCGCTCGGATTCGTGCTGACGGGCCGGTGGGGCAACGAGATTCCGGGGCTCACGATGGCCTCGTGGCAGTTGACGATGGGTGGCCTCATGCTGCTGCCCGTCGCCCTCGTCGTGGACGGTCCGCCGCCGGCACTGACGCCGACCTCGGCCCTCGGGTTCGCCTACCTCTCCCTCGTGTCGACGGCGCTCGCGTTCACCGTCTGGTTCGCGGGGCTGCGGCGCCTGCCCGCTGCGACGGTCGGGCTTATCGGACTGCTGAACCCCGTGACCGGCGTGGTGCTGGGTGTCTTCCTCGCGGGGGAACCCTTTGGCATCGTGCAGGTTGTGGGGCTCGGCCTCGTGCTCACCGGGATCGTGCTGGGTGCAGTCGTGCCGCGGCGGGCTGCGTCCCCTCGGGAGGGGATGGATGCTCGGGAGGGTGTGGATGCGGCATCCCCCCTCCCGAGTGACCAGACCCTCCCGAATGCGCAGACGGGGGTGTCGGTTGTCGACGGATTCCTGCCAGTCCAGGATGTGCCGCCTCCCGTGTCGGCGCGGCGTGGTGGGATGGAGGCATGACGCGCGCGCTCGTGGTGATCGATATGCAGCGGGGGTTTGATGACCTGGACTTCTGGGGACCCACGGCCAATCCCGACTGCGAGGCGAATGTCGCCCGGTTGATCGAGGCGTTCGCGGGGGAGCCGGTGGTGGTTGTGCGGCACGACTCTCGGCATCCTGATTCGCCGCTGCATCCGTCCAACCCCGGCAACGCGCTCGTCGATGCCGTGGCGACCGTGGATGCCGCGGTGCTGGTGACCAAGGACGTGAACTCCGCGTTCTATGGCGACCCTGACCTCCACGCCTGGCTGCAGGAGCGGGGGATCGGCGAGCTGGTGCTGTGCGGCATCCAGACCAACATGTGCGTCGAGACCACCGCGCGGATGGCGGGGAACCTCGGCTATGACGTGACCGTTGTGCTGGATGCGACGCGTACCTTCGACCTGGAAGAAGAGATCCCGGGGCTCGGTGTCGTGCGCCGGTCGGCGGCTGAACTCATGGCCGGCACCGCACTGGTGCTGCAGGGTGGCGGCTTTGCGCGCATCGCCACGACCGATGAGATCGTCCCGGCCTGAGCCCTAACCCTCAACTCCGGCTCGAAGTTTAGAACAAAGTATCTATTCTTTCGGGTTCTGTCGGACGACATGGCGGAGCTTTCCGTGTCGGATGCCCCGCGTATGGTGCTCTCATCGCATTGACGCATTAGAACATGCGTTCTAACCTGTGGGAGTGAGGGCGATCATGGGAGCACAGCGCGCGGAGGCCATCGCCGACGTCCGTGACCGGCTGGCCGAGGTGCATCGCCTCCGCGCGAAGGTCGAGCAGGTGCAGGGTCGATCCCTGGATGCCCCAGCCTTGCCGGCGTATCCCGCGCTGTCCCGGTTGCTCCCTGGTGGCGGCTTGCGACCCGGGTCGGTGTACACGCTTGCTCCGGGTTCGGCATCCGTCTCGCTCCTGCTCGCCCTGCTCGCGCCGCCTTCGCAGGCGGGCTCCTGGTGCGGGGTCGTCGGGATGCCGCACCTGGGAGCCGAGGCCGCCGAGCGGCTCGGGGTGGATCTGTCGCGGCTCGTGATGATTCCCGACCCGGGCTCGCGGTGGCTCGCGGTGGCGGCGACGGTCGCCGAGGTTCTGCCCGTGGTTGCGGTGCGCCCGCCGGGGCGGGTGTCGGATGCCGATGCCGCCCGATTCGCGGCACGCCTGCGCGATCGCGATGGTGTGCTGCTCGTGCAGGGCCCGTGGCCGCAGGCCGAAGCGTCGCTGTCGGTGAGCGACCCGGGCTGGAGCGGGCTCGGTCGCGGGCACGGATATCTGGATGCGCGAGAGGTCACCGTCACAGTGGCAAGTCGGCGGCTGTCGACCCCCCGACGAGGACCCGTGCTGCTCCCGGCTCCTGGAGGGGTGGTCGACACTGCCCGAGGGACTTCTCCCGCAGTGCGCGGCGCAAGTGAGTGGGAGGCGTTGTCGGGTCGGGAAGTCTTGTCAGTTCGGGAAGTCTTGTCAGTTCGGGAAGCCCTATCTGTCCGGGAAGCCGGGTGACATGCCTGCCGACTCATCCCTGCGGGCTCCGACGCGAAGCCTCGTGATCTGGATGCCGGACTGGCCGGTCGTCGCCCTGACCCGAGACGGGCCGCATCCGCTCGACCCTGCCGACCCGATCGCCGTGATCGAGAAGAATCTCGTTGTCGCCTGTTCTGCCGCGGCACGGCGTGACGGGGTACGCCGGGGATTGCGTCGGCGTGATGCGCAGGCGCGCTGCCCGGCCCTTGCGATCGTGTCGTCCGACCCGGTACGCGATCATCGCGCCTTCTCGCCCGTCGTCGCTCAGCTCGAAGAACGCGCGCCGGGGGTACAGATCATTCGCCCGGGACTGTGCGCGATCCGCGCTCGCGGCCCCGCCCGCTACTACGGTGGGGAGCCTGCCGCGGCGCGGGTCCTCCTCGAACGGATGCGGGAACTCAGCCTCGTCGATGTACGCATCGGGGTTGCCGACGGTCCGTTCACCGCCGAGCAGGCTGCACGCAGTGCGACCACGGCAGCTGATCCCATCCGCGTCGTGCCGGAGGGAGCGGCATCCGCGTTTCTCGCCCCGCTGTCGGTCGCCGCGCTCGCTGATGCAGACCCGGGATCCGGCATCGTCGACCTGCTCGCACGCCTCGGCATCCAGACCCTGGGTGCGTTCGCCGCGATGCCCGAAGAGCGTGTGCATGAGCGGCTGGGTGAGCGAGGAGTCAGACTCCGGGCGCTGGCCGCAGGCAGCGACTCGCGGCAGATCGAGCCCCGTGTGCCGCCGCCCGAGCTCGCGCGTGAGATCGCTTTCGAACCGCCGCTCGAGCTTGCCGAGCAGGTCGCGTTCGGGGTGCGCCAGAGCGCGGATGCCTTCATCGCGGGTCTCGGGGCGATCGACCTGGTGTGCACCGAGGTGCGCATCGAGCTGGTCGGCGACCGCGGCGAGCGCAGCGAGCGGGTGTGGCTGCATCCGGGGTCGTTCGATGCTGCAGCGATCGTGGACCGGGTGCGCTGGCAACTCGCCGAAGACGCAACCGACCTTCTGACCGGTGTCGGACTCGTGCGGATCTCGCCCGAGGCGGTGGATGCGGCATCCCACCACACCCCAGCGATTTTCGGCTCCGGTCCCGAAGAGCGGGTGCACCACGCTCTCTCGCGGGTGCAGGCGATGCTCGGTCATCGGGCGGTTGTGACTCCCGCTATCGGTGGTGGGCGCTGGCTCGCCGAGCGGCAGGTGTGGGTGCCATGGGGTGATCGGCTGCCTCGCGACCACCGCACGCTCGCCGCCGAACGCGCCCGTCCTTGGCCCGGGAGCCTGCCCGATCCGCTCCCGGCCACGGTGTTCGCTGATCCGGTCGCGGTCGAGGTGGTGTCGGCATCCGGGGTCACCGTCTCGGTCGATGAACGCGGGCAGCTCACCGGCACGCCGACGCTCATGATCGAGACCGGGCGTCGGCGGGCGGTGGCGGCGTGGGCGGGGCCGTGGCCGGTGATCGAACGCGCCTGGGATGCGAAACGGGCGCGGCGGGCTCACCGGTTCCAGGTCGTGGATGCCGACCAGACAGCCTGGCTGCTGGTGTGCGAGCAGGGCGCGTGGCATGCCGAAGGACGGTACGACTGATGGGATTCAACAACCCGTCGGTGTCGTGGTCAGAGATGGAACGGCTGCTCAGCGACCGCCGCCGGCCGAAGCCGCCGCCCGGGGACGGGGGCGACAGCCCTGCGTGGTCGCACAAGCGTGGGCCATACGTCGCTCCGCCGATCGAGCGACCCGCCCAGACCGTGCCGTACGCCGAGCTCCACGCGCACTCCTCGTTCTCGTTCCTCGACGGAGCATCCTCACCCGAGGACCTCGCCGAAGAGGCCGAGCGGCTGGGGCTTCACGCCCTAGCGATCACCGATCACGACGGGTTCTACGGCATCGTGAGGTTTGCCGAAGCCGCCGAACAGCTGAGCCTGCAGACCGTGTTCGGCGCCGAGCTCTCCCTCGAGCTTCCGAAGCGGCAGAACGGCGAACCCGACCCGGTCGGCGCCCATCTGCTCGTGCTCGCCCGGGGAGAGGAGGGATATCACCGTCTCGCCTCCGCGCTCACGCGCGCCCAGCTGCAGGGCGCCGAGAAGGGGCGTCCGCACTACGATCTCGAGCAGCTCGCGGCCTTCGCTCGCGGCGAGGAGCGCCTCGACGGGCTCACCGGAACCCGCGGCCGCTCGGAATGGGCGGTGCTCACCGGATGCCGCAAGGGCGCTGTCCGTCGTGCGCTCGCCGATGGAGGGCCGGATGCCGCAGCTGCCGCCCTTGACGCGCTCGTCGCTCTGTTTGGCCCCGGCGCCGTGCACGTCGAGCTCATCGACCATGGCAATCCGTCGGACACGCGCGAGAACGACATCCTTGCCGCGCTCGCCGCCGACCGCGGGCTGCCGCTGCTGGCGACCAACAACGTGCACTACGCCGCGCCGCAGCGCGCGCAACTTGCCGCGGCGGTCGCGGCGGTTCGGGCAGGTCGCGGGCTCGACAAGCTCGACGGCTGGCTCCCCGCCCACGCCGGCGCGCACCTGCGCTCGGGAGCCGAGATGGCCGAGAGGTTCGCCCGATATCCGGGAGCGGTGGCCAACACCGTGACCCTCGCCGACGAGCTGGCCTTTCCGCTGCGCCGGGCCAAGCCCGCCCTGCCGAAGCTGCCGGTTCCGGAGGGACACACGCCGATGACGTGGCTGCGACACCTCGTCTGGGAGGCGGTGCCCCGCAAGTATCCCGATCTGTCGCCGAAGGACCGTGACCGCATCGAACGGGAACTCGGCGTCATCGAGATGAAGGACTTCCCCGGCTACTTCCTCATCGTGCACGGCATCGTGCAAGAGGCGCGGCGGCGCGGCATCCTGTGTCAGGGGCGGGGGTCGGCGGCCAACAGCGCCATCTGCTACCTACTCGACATCACCGCCGTCGACGCAATCGCCTACGACCTGCCCTTCGAGCGGTTCCTCTCGAGCCTGCGCGATGAGGAGCCCGACATCGACGTCGACTTCGACTCCGACCGGCGCGAAGAGATCATCCAGTGGGTCTATGCCACCTACGGGCGCGACCGGGCGGCGCAGGTGGCGAACGTCATCCAATACCGGCCCAAGAATGCGGTGCGCGACATGGCCAAGGCGCTCGGCTATTCGCCGGGGCAGCAGGATGCCTGGTCCAAGCAGGTGGAGAGGTGGGCCCACGCGCCCGGAGGCTCGCCGCAGCGCCCCAGCGATGCGGCGAGTGGGCGTGGGGAGGGGAGTTCCTTGGAGAGCGGTCCCGAGCACGACATCCCGAGTCAGGTCATCGCCTACGCGGGGGAGCTGATGAAGGCGCCTCGGCATCTCGGCATCCATTCGGGAGGGATGGTGCTCACCGAGCGGCCCGTCGGCGAGGTCGTGCCGATCGAGCACGCGCGCATGGAGAACCGCACCGTCATCCAGTGGGACAAAGACGACGCAGCCTGGATGGGTCTCGTGAAATTCGACCTGCTGGGCCTCGGGATGCTGGCGGCGCTGCAGTACTGCTTCGACATGATCCGCGAGGCGACGGGGGAGGACTGGGAGCTGTCGACCCTGCCGAAGGAGGAAGCCGCGGTCTACGACATGCTGTGCCGGGCCGATTCGATCGGGGTGTTCCAGGTCGAATCGCGCGCGCAGATGGGACTTCTTCCGCGCCTGCAGCCGCGGCGGTTCTACGACCTGGTGATCGAGATCGCCCTCATCCGTCCCGGTCCGATTCAGGGCGGCGCGGTGCATCCGTTCGTGCGGCGCAAGCTCGGGCAGGAGCCGGTGACCTACGCTCACCCGAAGCTCAAGCCGGTGCTCGAGCGTACCCTCGGGGTGCCGGTGTTCCAGGAGCAGCTCATGCAGATGGCCGTCGCGATCGGCGAGTGCACCCCCGAGGATGCCGACCTGCTGCGCCGGGCGATGGGATCCAAGCGCGGGCTCGAGCGTATCGAGTCGCTGCGCGAGAAACTCTACGAGGGGATGGCGCGCAACGGCCTTGTCGGTGAGGAAGCCGATGCGATCTACGCCAAGATCCAGGCCTTCGCGAACTTCGGGTTCGCCGAATCCCATTCCCTGTCGTTCGGGCTGCTGGTCTACGCCAGCTCGTGGATCAAGCTGCACTATCCGGCAGCGTTTCTTGCGGGGTTGCTGCGCGCGCAGCCGATGGGCTTCTACTCCCCGGCGACTCTGGTGGCCGATGCCCGCCGCCATGGCGTGGAGGTGCGCCGCCCCGATCTACACGCCTCGGGAGTGTGGGCCGGGGTCGAGCCGTTGATGCCAGATCCGGCATCCGTCCCTCCGCTCATCCGGGAGGGGCAGGACGCTCGGGAGGATGTTGCGGGGAATATTGAACCTCCCGAACGGTCACAACCTCCCGAAACGCCATGCCCTCTCGTACGGATGCCGACGCCCACGGGCATGGATGCCTGCACGCACCGCACCCAGCCGCCGGTGGGTCCGTTCGATCGTGATGCGCCGGATGAGTCGGCAGCCCACCGCCGCGATGGGAACTTCGCGGTGCGGTTGGGGCTCGCGGGCGTCAAGGGCGTTGGGCAGCCGACCGCCGTGCGCATCGTCGCCGAGCGGGATGCGCACGGGCCGTTCCGCGATCTGCGTGATCTCGTGCGCCGAACGGGGGTGACCGAGGTGCAGCTCGAGGCACTGTCGACCGCTGGCGCGTTCGAGTCACTGGGCATCTCGCGCCGCGAGGGAGTGTGGCTCGCAGGGGCCGCAGCTCAGGATCGCGCCGAGTACCTGCCCGACTCGCTGGTGTCGGTGCAGCCGCCCCTCTTCACCGATCCGACGAGTTACGACATTCTCGCCGCCGACCTGTGGGCGACCGGCATCTCGACAGACGATCACCCGCTCACCCACTATCGCGCGCCTCTCGACGCACGCGGAGTGCTCACTTCCCGGGAGATCCGCAGCCACGAAACCGGGCGCCGCATCGAGGTCGCGGGACTCGTCACCCACCGGCAGCGGCCGGCGACGGCATCCGGAATCACCTTCCTGAATCTCGAGGACGAGCACGGTGTCGTCAACGTCATCTGCTCGGTCGGGGTCTGGAACCGCTATCGGCGGGTTGCGCGGGACGCTCCGGCGCTCATCGTGCGGGGGATGCTGGAACGCTCGCCCGAGGGGGTGACGAACGTGCTCGCCGACCGCTTCGAGGACCTGCGTGTCGGGGTGCAGCACCGCTCGCGAGACTTCCACTGACATCCCTAAGCTGGCGTCGTGAGCGATCCCGAGCGCGCTGTCACGCCGCCTGCCACCATGCGCGCCGTGGTCTACGACACCTACGGGCCGCCCTCGAACCTCCGGATCGAGCAGGTCCCCGTCCCGCGGCCTGCCGCGGGAGAGGTGCTGATACAGCTCGTGGCGACCTCCGTCAACCTGAGCGACTGGGAGACGCTGCACGGCGATCCCTTTTACGCGCGCATCGGGGGGCTCACCAGGCCAGCGCGACACATTCTCGGTTCGGACATTGCAGGAACGGTCGTCGCCATCGGTCCGGGCGCCTCCCGGTTCGCGGTCGGCGACGAGGTCTACGGTGACATCCTCGAACGCAAGGGAGGCTTTGCCGAGTACGCGGTTGCTCCGGAGTCAGCCCTTGCTCGCAAGCCGTCGCAACTGAGCTTTGCCCAAGCTGCGGCGATCCCGCAGTCCGGGGAGATCGCTGTTGCGGCGATGACCAAGGCTCGCCCGGGTTCCCGCCTGCTCGTCAATGGAGCAGGTGGCGGGTCGGGGGCGTTCCTGCTTCAGCTCGCGAAAGCCGCCGGGATGCACGTCACCGGGGTGGACAATGCCGGGAAGCTCGAAATCATGAGGCGAATGGGCGCCGACGAGACCATCGACTACCGTGAGCAGGACTTCACCCGCACCGGGTCCTATGACCTTGTTATCGATCTCGTCGCTTACCGATCGGTGTTCGCCTACCGGCGGGCGCTCGCCCCGGGCGGACGGTGCTTTGTCGTCGGCGGCACGACTCGTGTCCTGATACGGATGCTGACCGTCGGCGCGCTCGTCGGTCTTGTCAGTGGGACTCGGCTGGGCGCGCTCGCCGTACCGACAGGGCCTGCGCGGTTCGAGCCGCTCGCGGCCCGGTGCGCTGCCGGCGAGATCCAGGTGCCGATCGACGCCGAGTACAACCTCGTCCACACGCGGGAAGCGCTCGAGCATCATGGCACCGGTCGCGCGCTTGGCAAGGTGGTGGTCCGGATCCGCGACGACCCGTGATGCATCGGTCGTGCGCGAAGTTGGTCTCTGTGTGATCACAGAGTCGGGCGTCGCGAGTCGTAGGAACCGACCTCGGGGCGCCGTCCGTGGCCGTCGCGAATGACCGAGCGCGCGAGAGCGATCACGCTCGTGATGATCGCCGCGATGAACAGAACAAGGATGATGACGGACACGGTGGCTCCCTTCCGCCTCCATGTCACCCCGTCACGGATGCCGCACCCCACGGCCACCCTGCCGCGCGTGGCCCGGTCGTGCACGCGATCCGCGAAAACACAAGGTCTCGTGGTCGCGCCGCGAGCCAGCATCCGCCGATTGGACCGCTTGCCACCCGCCAAAACGGCCCCCGACGACCTAAGTCATCGGGGGCCGCTATATCGCTGGGGGATCAGCCCTGTGCGGCGAGCGCGAAGCGGACGGTGCCGTCCTGCTCGAGCTGCGCGTCCAGGACGCGATCATTGAGCGCAAGCGACGCTGCGGTGTCGAGGAACACGCGGGCGCCCTCGGTCACGACGACCGTGTCGTCGGGCTCGGGAGCGGGTGCGACGCTGAGCTCGAAGCCGGTCTCGGCGCCAGCATCCCGGATGCGAAGACCGCGGTCAGCTGCCTGCGGCACGCGGGCGACGATCGTCTTGACGGCCTCAGCCGCGGTGTCGGTCATGGTGAGCATTGGTGCTCTCCTTCCGTTGCGGTCTCTGGGTCAGCCACGATTCCGAGAGTTGGCGACACATGCAACCTCACAAGCGCCATACCCAGGGGATTCCCACGTTCGGCCGCTGATCGGCTCGGCCGGGTCGGCGCATCCGCCTAGACTGGATGCTGCCAGCCTCTGTAGCTCAATGGAAGAGCAGTTCCGTCCTAAGGAAACGGTTGGGAGTTCGAGTCTCTCCAGGGGCACTTTCCGTAACGATGACCGTGTGCGAAGGTGGCAGCCATGGATACGGATGCCGTCGGGCGCTGGGTTAAGGAGTATGAGAGAGCCTGGCGTGAGTGCGATGCGCCAGCGGTGCGCGATCTTTTCACCGAGGACGCGCATTACCTCACGTCACCATACGAAAAACCGCTCGTCGGGCACGAAGCGATCGAGGATTTCTGGAACGATCCGCAACCGTTCGAGATGGAGATCCAGTCGGTGACGGTTGATGGCTCTCACGCTGTCGTGCGCGTGCGGGTCACGTATCGCGACCCTGAGCAGGAGTACCTCGACCTCTGGGAGCTCGACTTCACGCCCGACGGGCGAGTCGAGCATTTCGTCGAGTGGGCCTACTGGCCCGGCAAGAGCTTCACCGCGTAGCTTCGACGGCGCACGCGGTCTCGAGCCTGAGGTGAAGCATCCCGTCGACCGACGTGCTGTCACGGATGCTCATCCGCTCGATGGGCAGCTCAGTGCTGTAGCGAATGTCCTGCTGCATCGCACGGTCGGGCAGATAGCCAGCGCGGTCCCAGGCTGCCAGGATGCGGGTCGCCGAGGCGGCATTGTCACCCGTGCGGAACGCCAGGTCAACGGTCAGTCGAGATCCGACCTCGCCGCAGGGAACTGCCGAGACAGGCGTTTGGTGGACTGTAACGGGGACGTCCTCCGGTGTCCGAAGGGGCGGCGTGCTCGCCTCGATCGTGGCGTGAAGCATCCGCGTGATCTCGTCTCGCGCCTGCGTGACAGTCAGGGGATCCGGTGCTGGCGTCGTGCCTCCCGGCGGCAGGATCGCGGCAGTGTTGCCGATCGCGGATGCGGCCATCTCGGTGAGCCTGTCGACATTGTCGTCTCCCCACGCGACGAGCACGAGCGAGCCCGAGAGGAGCACACCGCACACCAGGCCGGCTGCCAACCAGTCAACGGATCGTCTCCACGCGGCGATGGCGATGATGGCGCACACCACGATCAGGGTGACGCTGAGGATCGCTGACGCTGAGCTCCTGGCTGACGCGGCTTCGGCGATCTCTTCCAGCCAACCGGCCGCTGTCACCGGTTTGTCGTAGCCGACGTCGCCGCTGAGCATCACGAACAGAACGGTGGCTCCGCACAGCACGATTGTGCCGACGACGAGAGTAAGGATCGCGAGCGCTTTGATCGCCCGCGTAGCGACGCCCGAGGTGGTGCTCACCCGCTCACTCGCCGCCGCTGACGCCGGCCTCGTCGGGTTCCCACCGCAGGACGTCGCCGGGTTGGCACTCCAGCACGCGGCAAATGGCATCGAGTGTGGAAAAGCGCACGGCCTTGGCTCGACCGTTCTTGAGGACCGACACGTTGACGGGGGTGATGTCGATGGCGGCTGCGAGCTCCGAAACGCTCATCTTCTTCTTCGCGAGTTGGACGTCGAGATCGATCACGATGGCCATCAGACGACCTCAGACAGGTCCTGGCGCAGTTGCGTGGCCTGGCGAAGTAGACCGCGCATAACGACAACCACGAGGGCAAGACCCGCGGCACAGATGAGTGAGATCAGTCCAACGAGCGCCGTGAAAGGCCCACCAGCGCTCGCTGCATCGAGCACAACGAGGCCGGCGACGATCAGCAAGCCGGCGACGACAATACTGCCGATGATGATGTCGACCCACCGAAACGCGGCGTTGTCGAAGATACGGTCCTCCGCAGCGAGCGACAGAAGCGCCCACACGCAGACCAGCACGACCTGACCGCACAGCAGGAGCGCGTCAACCAAGAGGATGCCGGGAAGCTCGAGGGCTGCAAACTCGGGCGCGGCCTGTGCGAAGCTCCTGGCGTTGGCGGGAACGTAAGCCACCTGCACGAACACGATCGCGGCGAACAACACCACGATCAGGGCTTTGGTCGCCACAATCACCACGTTCCGCATCCGCGTTGTCCTATCGTTTATCGGTTGCAATCTATCGAAAAACGATAGTAGCTTAGCTGCTCGACCGAGGTCCACGGAACTCGGTGTGGGAGAAGGCGGGATGCTATGGCTACGAATGCCGAGAGGCTGCGGTCGGCGTACTCGCGCGCAACAGGGCCAGCACTCATCGTCGGCACTGTCGTGGGTGCGGTGCTCGGCCTGCTGGTCGTTCAGATCGTGGGGTCAGCCGCACCGTGGGGTGTTGCACTGACCTTCGGCGTCGCTGGCGTCGTGACGGCCGCGATCGCCGCCGGCCTCAGCTTGGCGGTCTTGGCCGGGATGAACACCTACGTGTCACCGTCGCCCCACGTTCGCGTCGCCGCCGCGACGCTGACCGCATCCGTCGCCACGGCGATGGTGTCGCTGGCGCTGCTGTGGATGCTGTTTCTTCGGGGGGTGCTGTGGATCGCCGCGATCGCGGGGGTCGTCGCGGCGATCGTCGCACTCGGTCTGGCGCTCGCCGCCGAACGGCGGGCTCCGACCCTGCCTCAGCCGGCGCGGCGCGATCACATTCCCAGCGGTATCGCGCTGTGGCCGCTGGGAGCAGCCATGCTCCTTCCCATCGGCGGCGCGAGCTCGATATTCCTGCTCCGAGCCCAGCTGCATGTGCAGTGCGGCATCTACGTCGAGTCTGGCGTTTCTCAGGTCGAGGCGAACGGGTCGTGGGTGTGCGCGGACGGCATCAGCTACCTGATTCCCGGAATCATCCTGATCTGCGGTCCCCTTGTGTTCGCCGTCGTCGGCGCCGTGATCGCACACCTGGTCGTTCGAGACGTTCTGGCTCGGCTCGTGCTCGCTCTTCTCGCCGTGGCGAGCGTCGCGTGGGTGCTCGGATGGACGTGGTACGCCTCGGGTGCGCTTGTGTCGTCAACGCCGCCCGGCATCGACTCGCTCCACTACTGGTATCTCGCCGTGGGACCCGCCGCAGCCGTGGCGGCGGCAGGACTGGTCGTCGGGCTAGTCGCTCTGCTCGCCCGCCTCTCGGGTACCGGGTGGATGTTGGGTCTCGCGATCGGCGCGATGATCTTCGCCAGCCTGTTAAGCCTCGGGGTCTCCGCCGGCACGTTCGTCGCCGCGGGCCTGCTGGGCGCGGCCTACGGTCGCGGGTTGAGGCGCGAGCACCCCTGTGAGCCGCGCCGGAATGTAGCTGGAGCCAGCGACGATGCTGCCAGCCCGCTCAGGGGCGCGTGACCGCCCCCCGGTTCGGTGCCACAGCGCGATACACCTCGAGCGCTGAGTCGCTCGGCACACCCTGGACGCAGACGTGGTCGGCACCGGCATCCAGATGAGCGCGGAGCCCATCGAGAAGGGTCGCGGCGTCTCCATGGACCACGATGCGATCTACCAGGTCGTCGGATCCCGATCCCTGAACGTCATCATCGCTGAACCCGCCTCGCTTCATGGTGTTGGTGTAGTTGTTCAGGCCGAGATACGGCGTGAGGAACGCGCGTGCGGCCTTGCGTGCGGACACCGGGTCGGTATCGAGTACGACGGTTTGCTCCGGCGCGACAAGGACCCCGTTCCCCAGTGTCTCGCGGGCTTCGGCGGTCTGCGCGGGCAGGGTGAGGTAGGGATGCGTCCCCGCACTGCGGGTGCGGGCGAGCTCGAGCATCCGCGGGCCGAGCGCGGAGAGCAGTCGGTCTTCCTGCGGCACGCCCGCCGCATCCAGCACGTCGAGATAGCTGCTCATCGCTTCCAGCGGCCTGGCACGTTCGTGCTGGCGCTCCCGGTGACCTGAGCCGATACCGAGCAGGAGCCGGCCAGGATGCCGCGCGACGATGCGATGGTACGACTCGGCGAGTTCGGTGGCGTCCGACATCCAGATGTTCACGATGCCGGTGGCCAGCACGATCGACTCGGTGGTGTCGAGCAGCCGCTCCGCTTCCACGAGATCGGCAGCGGGAGATCCGCCGAGCCAGATCGTGCCGTACCCGAGCCGCTCGACCTCCACGGCCATCGTTTCTTCGATGTCGGTGCTGCGTCGCCAGACCCCGAATTCACCTAGCCGATCCGTCCACGTCATTCCCCCATCCTCGCAGGCGTGTGGATGTCCAGCCCGGGGCTGCGCGGCACGTCCCTCAGGCATGATCGAACCGTGACCAGTCGATTCGTCGTGCGCACCCGCGCTGCGGTGGCCGCCGACGAGCTTTTCGATGTCTCGCTCGACATCGACGCTCACGTCGCCTCGATGGAGCAATCCGGCGAGCGGGCGATCTCGGGCGTCGTCTCGGGCCGCATCGACCTCGGTCAGGAGGTCACGTGGCGAGCCCGCCACTTCGGCATCTGGTTCACGATGACCTCGCGGATCACGGCGCTCGACCGACCAACGCGGTTCGTCGATGAGCAGGTGCGTGGGCCGTTCCGGTGGTTTCGTCACGAGCATCGCTTCGATGACGTCACCGGCGTGACGACCATGACCGACACGATCGATCTCGCTTCGCCGATTTTCGGCATCCTCGCCGAACGTGCTGTGCTTGTGCCCTACCTGCGGCGACTCATCCGTGTGCGCAACGCACATCTGCTCGACCGGCTCGGCCTGGGCCCGACGACCGATCCCGGTGCTGCCGCCTGGGAGCCGGGCGAGTCTTCGCCGTACCGCGCTGTCGAGAGCGCAACCTACCTCGGTCGAGGCGAGGCGGTGTGGGAGTTCGCGAGCCGCGAGGTGCTCCGCTGGGGCGTGAAGACGCGGAGCGGATTCCGAATCTTTGATGCGCACGAGGTGATCCCCGGGGAGCGGCTGCAGATCACCGCAGCGATCGGTCCCCTGTCGATCCGAGAGCCGGTCGAAGTCCGCAGCGTCATCCGTGAACCCGATCGGGTCGGCTTCTCATATGTGGCTCTGCCGGGTCATCCCGTTCGCGGCGAGGAGGCGTTCATCGTCCACCGCGAGGGTGAGGATGTCTTCCTCAGCATCCGGTCACTCACGGCGCCCGCGAGCCGCGGCGTCTGGCGTTTCGCGTACCCCGTCCTGCGGGTGGCGCAGATGATTGTCCGGAGGCGGTATCAGAGCGCGCTGCGCTGAGCCCGCGCCTACCGACGCAGCGCAGCTCGAACCGCGGAAGCGGGGTCCAGATCGATGCGTCGCAGCAGCTGGGCATTGAGAGCGACGACGACGGTGGACAGCGACATCAGGATCGCACCGACCGACATCGGCAGCACGAAGCCGATCGGGGCCAGGATGCCGGCGGCCAGCGGCACCGAGATGAGGTTGTACCCGCCCGCCCACCACAGGTTCTGCGTCATCTTCCGATACGTCCGGCGCGACAGCTCGATCACCGAGAGTACTGAGCGTGGGTCGGATGTCGCGAGGATCACTCCGGCCGAGGCGATCGCGACATCCGTGCCCGCACCGATCGCGATGCCGACGTCGGCCTGTGCGAGGGCCGGAGCGTCGTTGACGCCGTCGCCGACCATCGCGACCCGTTTGCCCTCCCGCTGAAGTTCACGCACCTTCGCAGCCTTGTCTTCGGGGCGCACGCCGGCGAACACCCGGTCGATGCCGAGGTCGTCGGCAACGGATGCGGCGACGCTCTCGGCATCCCCGGTGATCATGACGACCCTGATGCCCAACCTGTGCAGCGCATCGACGGCCTCGCGGGACTCCGGCCGCACCCGATCGGACAGTGCCAGCCCGCCGATCACCTGCCCGTCGCGCGCGACGTGCAGGATGATGGCTCCCTTGTCGTGCCAGGATGCGGCGGCTTCGACCTCATGGGCGCCCAGCTGCTCCAGCATCCGGGGCCCGCCGACGCGGATCTCGTGTCCGTCGACCGTTGCAGTGACGCCGACGGCGGGGGAGGACGAGAAGTCGGTCGCCTGGGGGACATGGATGCCCCGCTCGGCCGCCGCGCGCACGATGGCCGCTGCCAGCGGGTGCTCGCTCACGTTTTCGGCGGCGGCAGCGAGGGCGAGCACGTCGTTGTCGTGCCACGCGCTCGCGGTCTCAATCGCCGTCACCGCAGGGGCGCCTTCGGTGAGCGTGCCGGTCTTGTCGAACATCACGGTGTCGACGGTACGCATGCTCTCCAGCGCCAGCCGATCCTTCACCAGGACGCCGGCCCGCGCGGCCCGCTCGGTGGCGATCGAGACGACGAGTGGGATCGCGAGGCCCAGCGCGTGTGGGCAGGCGATCACGAGCACGGTGATCGATCTGATCACCGCTGAGTCGGCGTCGCCGATGAGTGTCCAGACCACGGCGGTGATGACCGCAGAGCCGAGCGCGAACCAGAACAGCAGGGCCGCGGCGCGATCGGCGAGCCGCTGTGCGCGGGATGTCGAGTTTTGCGCATCCGCAACAAGGCGCTGGATGCCGGCCAATGCCGTGTCGTCGCCTGTCGCGGTGACCTCGATGCGAAGACCGGAGTCGACGGCCACGGTACCGGCGGTGACGGTGTCGCCGACGCCGCGAGGGACAGGACGGGACTCTCCGGTGACCATCGACTCGTCCATGTCGGCATGGCCATCGATGACCACTCCATCTGCCGGAACGTTCGAGCCGGGTCGCACCACGACGACATCACCCACGCGCAGATCGGCGGGGGAGACGGTGACGATCTGGTCTCCCTCCACGCGTTCTGCTTCGTCGGGCAGGAGCGCGGCGAGTGAGTCGAGTGCTGACGTGGTCTGCGCAAGCGAGCGCATCTCGATCCAGTGGCCGAGCAGCATGATCACGATGAGGAGCGCCAGCTCCCACCAGAACTCGAGGGCATGGTCCAGGATGCCGAGAGTCGCCCCCCAGGAGGCGAAGAAGGCGACCGTGATGGCCAGTCCGATCAGGAGCATCATCCCGGGCGTGCGCGAGCGCAGTTCCGAGATCGCTCCGCTGAGGAACGGCCAGCCGCCCCAGGCGTACATGACGGTACCCAGGACGGGCGCGACGACCAGCGCCCAGTCCGGCACCGCGTAGCCGAGGATCATCGCGAACATGGGTGATGAGGCGACGACCGGAATCGCTATGACGAGGTTGATCCAGAAGAGTCGACGAAACTGCGCGACGTGATCCCCGTGGCCAGTGTGTCCGCTGTGAGCATCGTGCGATCCATGGCTCGCGCGGTTCTCGTGGCTCGCGTGCTGCGCGTGCTCATCGTGCTCGACGCGCCCTGTCGCTGCCGTGTGGTGGTGCTCGTGCGAACCGCTCATGGCCGTCACTCCTTGGGTCGTCGGCGTACTCTCGACCACAACGAGGATACCCCCGGAGGGTATTCCGGCCCAGGAGGGATCACATACCGAAGGCGGCGCGCACTCCCTCGTTTACCACGACGCCACCCCGCACGTTGAGTCCACGCGCGAGTGCCGGGTCAGCCTCGGATGCCGCATCCCAGCCGTGGTCAGCGATCGTCGCGATGTAGGGGAGGGTCGCGTTGCCGAGCGCGCGTGTGGAGGTGTGGGGTGCAGCCCCCGGCATGTTCGCCACGCAGTAGTACAGCGACTGGTGTACGGCAAAAGTGGGGTTGTCGTGGGTCGTCGGGTGTGAGCCTTCGAAGCATCCGCCCTGGTCGATCGCGATGTCCACGAGCACGGAGCCGGGCTTCATGGCGGCGACCATCTCGTCGGTGACGAGCTTGGGGGCTGCGGCTCCGGGAATCAGCACCGAGCCGATGACGAGGTCGGCATCGGCCAGCTGTTCGGCGATCTCATACCGTGTCGAGGCGCGGGTCTCGACGGCGCCGCCGAAGCGCGCTTCGAGGGCGCGGAGCTTGGGCAGCGAGATGTCGATGACAGTGACGTTCGCACCGAGGCCCAGCGCATTCGCGGTCGCGTGCTCTCCAGCGACACCGCCGCCGATCACAACGACCTTTGCCTTGGGGGTGCCGGGCACGCCGCCCAGCAGCATCCCCCGTCCACCCGACGGGCTCATCAGGGCCTGCGCGCCCACGGTGATCGAGAGCCGGCCGGCGACCTCGCTCATGGGGGCGAGAAGAGGGAGTGCCTTGTCGATCGTCTGCACGGTCTCGTAGGCGACGGCTGTTGTGCCGGCGTTCATCAGGGCGTCAGTCAGCGGCCGGTCGGCTGCGAGGTGCAGGTAGGTGAAGAGGGTGAGATCGTCGCGCAGCAGCCCGTACTCGGGGGCGATCGGCTCCTTGACCTTGACGACCATCTCAGCGCCGCCCCAGGTCTCTTCGGCCGTGTCGGCAATCTGCGCGCCGGCGGCGCGATACGCGTCATCCGTGAACGCACTACCCAGGCCCGCGCCACGCTGAACCGTCACGGTGTGACCGCGACGTACCAGGGCGTCGACTGCTGCCGGCGTCATGGCGACGCGGTTCTCGTTGTTCTTGATCTCGGTGGGTACGCCGATCCGCATGATCTTCTCCGTTCTTCCTTGAGCGCGGCCACACAGCTCGCCGTCGAACAGAGAATCGCACGATCTTCTGCTCGGAATGTTTCAGATCGAAGAAATCGAGCCATATAGCGGGGTTCTGGTGACACCACAACGAAGAAAACTTGGTCGACTAGCACTTATGACGAAGAATATTCGACATGAGTACGGAGCTTGACCCGATCGACGAACGCATCGTTGCGCTGCTGTCCGCCGACGGTCGGATGACCAACGCGGCCCTCGCCGATGCGATCGGCCTTGCGCCATCAACCGTGCACACGCGTGTTCGCGCTCTCGTGGACCGCGGTGTCATCACAGGCTTTCACGCTGCCCTCGACCAGGGTGCCCTCGGGCGCGGGCTGCAGGCTGTCATCGGAGTGACACTGCGTCCCGGTGCGCGCCAAGAGAGCATCCGCGCCTTCACACAAGAGGTGCGGCGAATCCCTGAGGTCATCCAGGTCTTCTTTCTCGGCGGTGCTGACGACTTCCTCGTCCACATCGCGGTCGAGGATTCGTCGGCGGTGCGCCGCTTCGTCGTCGATCACCTCTCGGCTCGCCACAGCGTGGCATCCACCCGCACGAGCCTGATCTTCGAATACCACCGCAACGCCGTCGCGGCTGACTTCGACTAGGTCCGCGCGAGTGCGGTGTCGTAAGAAAGCGCCGCGCAATTGGTCCCGCAGCCTTGGAACGACGGATGATGGAACAACGGCGCATCACAGCATCAGTGCGCCGACCCACACCTGGAGGCCCCGTGTCCCGTCCCTTTGGCGCATCCCGCGCCCGCATCCTCGCCGTCGCAGCAGCAGTCGCAGTCTCGGCGCTCGCCCTGGCCGGCTGCTCGAGTTCGAGCGAGCAGGCAGACTCAGCCGACGCGGGCTACGTCACGCCCGGCAAGCTCACCATCGCAACCGGGCAGACCGCCTACGAGCCGTACGTCATTGGCGACGACCCGGCCTCGGGTGAAGGATTCGAGGCCGCTCTCGCCTACGCGATCGCCGACAAGCTCGGTTTTGCCGCCGAGGACGTCGAATGGGTGCGCACGAGCTTCGAGGCAGCGATCGCCCCCGGTCCCAAGGACTTCGACTTCAACATCCAGCAGTACACGATCACCGACGAACGCAAGCAGGCCGTCGATTTCTCGTCGCCCTACTATTCGGCGGCGCAGGCTGTTGTCGCACTGGAGGGTGGGCCGGCAGAGGGTGTCAGCGACCTCGACGGGCTGAAGTCCCTCGTGTTCGGCGCAATGTCTGGCTCGACCAGCGCGCAGACGATCGACGCGGTAGTGCAGCCCGACACGACGACACAGTTGTACTCATCGAACGAGGATGCCGTCGCAGCCCTCAAGGCGGGGCAGATCGACGCGTTCGTGATCGATCTTCCGACGGCGTTCCTTGCCACGTCGCAGTACATCGAGAACTCCTTCATCGTCGGCCAGCTGCCCCTCGGCGGAATCGCCGATGAGTGGGGCGTGGTTCTGGCGAAGGACTCGCCGCTGACGGCATCCGTCTCAGCAGCGATCGACGAACTGCGCGCCGACGGCACGCTGCAGCAGATCACCGACCAGTGGCTGGATGCCGAGCAGGGCGTTCCGATCCTGCAGTGACCACTCCCGCCCCCACCGCGGACGGCCCACCGCCGCCCAGCGCGCTCGAGCTCGACCGCCGCGCCTATCGGCGCCGGCGGTCGCAGCGCTCTGTGCTGCTTGCGGTCGCCTCGACGGTGGTGTTCGCCGCCATCGTCTGGTTGACGGTCATCCGGACGCCCGGATGGGCTGCCGTGCAGGAATCGTTCTTCGACCCGCGGATCGCAATCGAGTCGCTCCCGAAGGTGTGGGACGGGTTCCTGCTGAACCTTCAGGTGCTGGGGCTGTCGGTGATCACGGTGAGTGTGGTCGCGCTGACGGTCGCGGTGCTGCGTACTCTGCGCGGACCGGTGTTCTTTCCGCTGCGGGTGCTCGCGGCCGGCTACACCGACTTGTTTCGCGGGTTCCCGTTCATCATCGTGCTTTACCTCGTCGGGTTCGGCATCCCGACGGTCGTGGGTGAGCGGATCGAGCCCGTGATCCTCGCGGTGCTGGCAGTCACCCTCACCTACTCGGCGTACGTCGCTGAAGTCATCCGTGCCGGCATCGAGGCTGTGCATCCGTCGCAGCGCCTCGCCGCGCGCGCCCTTGGGCTCGGGCACGTGCAGACGCTCCGGCATGTCGTGCTGCCGCAGGCTCTGCGCAAGATGACACCGCCCCTGATGAACGACTTCATCTCGATGCAGAAGGATGTCGGATTGATCTCGATCCTCGGGGCTGTGGATGCCATCGCCGCCGCCCGCTCGGAGGTCTCACTCACCTACAACTTCACGCCGTACGTCGTGGCGGGCATCCTGTTCGTCCTGCTCGCCATCCCGACGATCCGCGTGGCGGATTGGTACACCGCGAAACTGCAGCGCCGCGAGCAGGCGGGATCCGTCCTATGAGCACCGTGCTGCGGGCCGAGGGCCTGTGGAAGAGCTTCGGCGATCAGCCCGTGCTGCGGGGAGTATCACTCGACCTCTCCCGCCACGAGGTCGTCGCAGTGATCGGCTCGAGTGGCTCGGGTAAGTCCACTCTGTTGCGGTGTCTGAACCTGCTCGAGAGCATCGACGACGGGCGCATCTTGCTCGGTGACGACGACATCTCCGATCCGCGCGTGGATGCCGACCGCGTGCGCTCGCGGCTCGGCACCGTCTTTCAGGGGTACAACCTGTTCCCGCACCTGAGCGTGCTCGATAACGTCACCCTCGCGTCGCGGGTTGTGCGACGGGTGCCACGGCGCGATGCCGAGGAACGAGGGAAGGTGCTGCTTGACCGGGTGGGGCTCGCAGCGTTCGCGCACGAGCATCCCGACCGTCTCTCAGGCGGACAGCAGCAGCGTGCGGCGCTGGCCCGCGCTATCGCTACCGACCCCGAGGTGCTGCTACTCGACGAGATCACCTCGGCCCTCGACCCGGAGCTCGTCGGCGAGGTGCTCGGCCTGGTCCGTCAGCTGGCCGAAGACGGTGCGACGATCCTCATGGCTACCCACGAGATGGCCTTCGCCCGCGACGTCGCCCATCGCGTGCTGTTTCTCGATGAGGGCCGTGTGCTCGAAGAGGGCACGCCCGCCCAGGTGTTCGAGGCGCCGCGCGAAGCCCGCACCAGGGAGTTCCTCACGCGCTTCCGAGCGTAGGGGTCGCCAGCCGGGATGTCAGTGGCCGGCGCCGAGCTCTCGGGGCGGAGTCGTTGACCGTCCCTAACTCCGCAGTATCGCCGCTTGTTCGCATCCGTTGTGCCGGATGCTGCGAAGTCCGCGCAATTCTGCGGAGTTAGCGGCGCCGACAGCGGCGACCCCGGCCGTCGGGCGCTTCAGGCGACGTATCCTGAACCGGACCGGGGCGAGAGGAGCGACGGATGACAATCGTCGATGAGGCTGCCCGGATTGAGGCAATCAGCGGTTACGACGTCATCGCTTGCCCGCCCGCGTCGGAGCTTCAGGGGCTCGTACGTCTCGCGGCGATGTTGTGCGGAGTCTCGAAGGCCGTGATCAACATCATCGATGATCGCTTTCAGCACCAGGTCGCCGCGTTCGGTCTCGAACCGGCAGTCTGCGCCCGCGAGGACTCGATGTGCGCCGCCGTTCTCGCGGATCGAGCCCCCATCGTGGTTACGGATGCCCGGCGGGATCCTCGATTCCGAGCGCACCCGTTCGTCGTGGGCGAGATCGCGAGCGTGCGCTTCTACGCGTCGAGCCCGCTCGTGACACCTGACGGTGCGATCATCGGGACGCTCTGTGTCTTCGACGAGACCGTCCGCGACCTCGATCCCGAGGCCCAGCGCGCCCTCGAGATCCTCGCCGGGCAGGTCATCGAGGTCCTCGAACTCCGGCGCGCGACGCGAGAGCTCACTGCGTCCAACGAGATGCTCACCCAGTTCGCGGGGCAGATCAGCCACGATCTTCGCAATCCGCTGACCGCGTTGGTCGGATACCTGGAGCTGGCATCCGACAGCCCCGACATCGATTTGGCGCCGCAGGCCGCCCGATCTCTCGCGCACGCCGAGTCGGCGGCTGACCGGATGGCCGCCATGATCGCTGATTTGCTGGAGTACGCACGGCGCGGATCTGCTGCACCTCATCCTCAAGCGGTGAAGCTTGATGAGCTGACCGCAGACGTCATCGCTGATCTTCGTGTGCCGATCGCCGCGTCGTCGGCGACGATCGCCGTGGATGCCGACATCGAGGTCTGGGCTGATCGCACGCTGCTGGGAGTCGTGATGCAGAATGTGGTCGCGAACGCGGTGAAGTTCGCGGCAGCGGCCGGCTTTCAGCCGCACGTCGAGGTAACGGGAACACGAACGTCAGCCGGTTCACTCATTGCCGTCGACGACAACGGGCCGGGAGTGCCTCGCGAGTTGCGCAGGCGTGTGTTCGATCTGATGGACCGCGGCAACGCGGAGGGGGTCGACGGCCTGGGACTCGGTCTTGCCACCTGCCGCGGCATCCTGCAGGCTCACGGCGGCCGCATCGCCATCGAAGACTCACCACTCGGCGGCGCTCGGGTGCGGATCACCTTGCCGAACCCACCAGACCTGCCCTGAAGTGGCGCCGCAACCTGGGTTGCGCGCAGAAGACTGGAACCGCTCCCATACAATTGTCGGCGGCCTCGCCATGACTCCCGATACTCCTTCCCGCACTGCGCCGCGCCGCGACATCCAGGGCCTGCGCGCGCTTGCCGTCCTGGCGGTGCTCGGCGCGCACGCAGTCGGGTGGCCCGCCGGGGGGTTCGTCGGGGTCGACATCTTCTTCGTGATCTCGGGCTTTCTCATCACCGGGATGCTGCTCTCCGAGATTCGCCGTCGCGGCAGCGTCTCCGTGGGCGGCTTCTACGCGCGCCGTGCACGTCGCATCCTTCCCGCGGCGCTCGTGACCCTGGGTGCGGTCGTCGGCGCTGCGTTTGCGCTGTTCAACACCGTGCGGGCCGATCAGACCCTGTGGGATGCCATCAGCGCAGCGCTGTTCGTCTCGAACTGGCGCTTCGCCGCCCAGGGCACCGACTATTTCCACGCCGCTGATGCCGTCTCACCCCTACAGAACTTCTGGTCGCTGTCGGTGGAAGAGCAGTTCTACCTCGCATGGCCGGGGCTGCTTGTCATCCTCGTGCTGCTCGTGCCCGTTGCGGCACGGCGAGGCGCTGCGGCACGAGTGGTTGTGGGAATCGCTGCGGGAGCGATTGTCGCGGCATCCTTCGCCTGGGCGCTCACGCAGACCGAGGCGCACCCCACCCTCGCCTACTTCTCGACGCTGACGCGGGCGTGGGAACTCGCGGCGGGGGCGCTGCTTGCTGCGGCGGTTCCGGTGCTTACCCGAATACCGCGAGCTCTCGGAATCGTGATGGGATGGCTGGGGCTTGCCGGTGCGGTGACGGCAGTCCTGTTCATCGAACCCACCGCTGCCGGCTTCCCCGCGCCGTGGGCCGCGCTTCCGGTTGTCGCCACCTGCCTCGTGCTTGCCGGTGGCGTCGCCGGAGATCCACGGCAGAGACACCTGTTTCCGCTCAGCAACTCCGTGAGCGTGTTCGTCGGTGACATGTCCTACTCGCTCTACCTGTGGCACTTTCCCGTCATCGTTTTCGCCGCCGTGCTGCTCCCTGAGTCCGATCAGAGAATCTGGATCGTGCTCGGGGCCATCGCCGTGCTGAGCCTTGCCTCGTATTTCATCGTCGAGCAGCCCTTGCGATACGCGCCGTGGCTGGGGGCTCGGATGCCTGCCCCGTCGGATCGGGCGGCATCCGAGCGGGCCGCGCTGCAGCCGGCGGCGGCAAACGGCACGCCGGCGAGCGGTGGCGTGGCCTCGACTCGGCCGGCGGGATGGACACCGGGAACCCGGTACTTCCCTGACAGTCGGCGGCCGATGCCTGCGTCGGCGCTTTCAGTTCCTCCGAACACGCCTGCTGTCTCGGGCGGCCCTGCAGCAATCCCGCCGCAGCAGCTCGTGCGTGGTCCTGCCTCGCCCGCCGACGCCGAGTCGGTGAGCGCACCCGAGGCAGCGCCCGGTCGGCTGTGGCGTGAACGATTCGGGGCACAGATCTTCCTCGCTACGGCGGGTCTGCTCGCCGTCGCGCTGGGAACTGCGACGTGGGTGTACTCGACCTCCGGTGCTGGCCCGCTTATTCAGCCGCCGGCTTTTTCTGCTCCCGCGCCGCCCCAGCCGGCGGCTGACCCGACAGCACAGCTGCAGGCCGAGCTTGCCGCAGCAGTCGCGGCGACGTCATGGCCCGAGCTTCATCCCTCCCTCGACGAGGTCATGGCGCAGTCATCCGGTGCCAACCCGGCGCACGACTGCTTCTCGCCGACCGTGACGCCTGATCCGGCGGCGTGCACGTGGGGGAGCGCTGACGCGCCGACCCACCTCTACCTCGTTGGCGACTCCACGGCGATGGCTTACGCCCCGGCACTCCGGTCGCTGGCCGACAACAGCGGCGGGACGATCTCCGCGACCACGGTGGGGCTGTACGGATGCCGCTTCACCGATGTCCTCGTGCAGAACGACGGCGACGGAATCATGGCGGCATGCTCCGAACGCAAGGACGTCGTTCGGCAGCTGATCGCGGCTGATCAGCCCTCCCTCGTTATCGTGTCGAACGCCTTCACCCTCGGACGCTCGACAGACGGAACGGATCTGTCGGCGCAGGATCTCGTCGCGGCTGCGCAGTCCGAGGCTGCCACCTACGGGATGCCGGGCCGTGTCGTTTACCTGGCGCCGCCGCCGCAGGGAGTGAATCTCGGTGCCTGCTATTCGCCGGTGTCGTCGCCGTCGGCGTGTGCGTCCGCGGTTGACGACACCTGGATCGCGATGTGGGACGCGACGGTTGCTGCAGCGGCGGCATCCGGTGACCACGCCGTCGACGCGCTGCCGTTCAGCTGCTGGGAAGGGATCTGTCCTGCCTTTGCCGGGACGCTACCGACCAAGTACGACCAGACGCACCTGACGGTTCCGTATGCGGAGCACATCGCGCCCTACCTGGCGTGGGTGCTTCAGAGCCAGGGCCTTATCGCCGCAGGATGATCGTCTCGGAAATCATCCGAAGTGCTGATCGAGGGCCGTCATCACGGCATCCGGATAGGCGAGGCCGACGAAATGTCCGGCCTCGGGAAAGCTCACGAGCGTTGCCGAGGGCACCGCTGCCGCCATCCGGGATGCCCAGCTGGGTCGGATGAGCTGGTCTGCATCACCTTGGATCAGCGTGACCGGCATCGTGACATCGGCCAGCGCGAAGCCCCACGGCGCACCGAAGACCCGATACTCATCAACGGCGCCCTCGATCTGCGTCACTGCCTCGAGCATGCAGGCGGTGTACCACTCGGAGCGGGCGCGAATGATCGCCGCATCGGCAGGCCCCAGCGACTTCTCCGAGAGGCGTTCGACCTGCTCGGGTCTGCGGCGCAGCATCCGCCGCATCACATGGAAGTAGCTGCGGGCTGTCGCGGGGAGGCGCCGCGACAGGGTGATGAGCCGCCGGTCCATACGGCCCAGCTCGCGGAGAGTGTCGGCGTCGTCGAGCGGCAGCGCGCCAGCGATCACGACGACGCCCCGGATCCTGTCGGGCTGCGCCACAGCAGCCGCTAACGCGTACTGCCCGCCGGCTGACCAGCCCAGCGCGACGGCATCGGCCGCGCCGACGTCGTCGAGAACGGCGCCGACATCCTCTTGTCCCCACGACAGAATCGACCGCTTCGGGTCGCGATCGCTCATTCCGACCCCGGGACGGTCGGGTGAGACGATCCGGATGCCGCGATCGCGGGCGATGTCGTCGTACGCTGACGAATCCCACCCGCTCACCAGGCCGCCGTGGGCGCTGATGACGGTTCGCGATGAGCTCGTGTCGCCGAATACGCGATAGCCAATCGCACGGCCACCGACGGTGACCACGCGCGATGAGGACGCAGCGGGTTGAGGCTCCATCGCCGGTTCAGTTGGCGGCGTTATAGGCCTCGAGAACGGATGCCGGAACTCGTCCGCGCTCCGAGACGGAGTACCCGTTCTCCTTGGCCCACGCGCGCACGGCGCTGTAGTCCTGCTGGCCCGAACGCCGGCGCTTGCGTCCCGCCGCCGATGCGCTGTGCGACGCCGAGATTCGGCGTCCGGCCGAGACATACGGCGCCAGCGAATCCCGCAACGCTGCGGCATTCGCGTCGGTGAGATCGATCTCGTATGCGACGCCGTCGAGGGAGAACGTCAATGTTTCTCCTTCGCCGATCTCCAGAACGGTTCCGTCGAGATCATCGACGAGTTGATGAACGATTTTGCGTGCCATATGTCGAGTGTATTGCGAATGCATCCCTGAGGCGGGAGATAAAGTCCATCGCGGGGTGAATTCCGTTCTTTCGCGACCGGACCCCGAATTACGGCAGAATTCCCGCGCGTCGTGCCTTTGTCACAGCTGCATGGCGGGTGGAGACATCCAGTTTCGACATCGCCGACTGAAGATAGGACTTGACCGTTCCTTCTCGGAGTCCGAGGGATGCCGCCACTTCCGCATTCGTCGCGCCCAGGGCGACGCTCGCAAGGACATCGACCTCTCGAGGAGAAAGGCGCACGTCCAGAGTGGTGGCTGAACCGTCACCGCTCAATGCGGCAAGTCGGCGCTCGATGGCCTGGAGTCGACGTTTCACCGATTCATCCGAAATCGAGGCGGCAATACTCCGTATTTCGGCGTAGCTCTCTCGCAACTCTTCGCGCGCGGCACTGCCGATATCCGTGGATGCAGGTGTCGCAAAGCTCGATAGACGGCGATCGATTTCGCTTCTCACCCGCAGTTCGGTGGCGAGAGAGTCGGCAACAGAGAATGCTGCGCGCGCCACGACCTCGCCCACGGCGGATTCTGCCCACGAGCCGCAATAAAGAACTCCGCGCGCCTGACCATCGACCATCACGGGAACCGCGAACAGCGTAGAGATTCCCTCGCCGAGAACCGCACGATCATAGTCGTGAGTAATACCCCGTGCGGTGCGATAGTCGATCGCGAGCCGCGCGCGCTTTTCGACGAGCGACCGGCCGCCGAGGCCCCGTTCGGGCTGGACGACGAGTCCGGCAAGCGATCGAGTTCGCGTCCCGGCCGTCGCGGTGACCGGCAGGAGTCCGTCGGTTGTCAGCCCGCCGAAGGCGACAGGGAACTTCGTAACGCGGGGAAGACTGTCGACTGCGCGCGCGAGTAACTCCTGCTCTGTCTCGGATGAGAATCGCAGGGCCACATCGACCGCCTCGTGTCGGGACGACCGCGTCGGTCCAGGACGTCACTGTCGCCGAATTCAGTAGCGATGAGGCTACCACCGGTGTTTCCTCGGTGCGCAGTGCGGGATCCCCGGTCGAACCCGGGGATCCCGCCGGTCGCGCCGGCCTACACGGCGCGACCGGCTTGTTCTCGCTCGAGCACGTGGGATTCGAGGTCGAGGAGGAACCTCTTTGTTTCGGGGTGGCCGCCGTACTCTCCGATCGACCCGTCGGCGCGGATGACGCGGTGAACCGGAACGACGATCGAGAACGGTGTCGTCGCGCATGCCGTGCCGACAGCCCGCGCAGCCCGCGCGCGCCCCGCCATGACAGCGACCTCGCCGTAGCCGGCAGTCTCGCCGAATGGGATTCGCGCCACAGCCTCGAGCGCATCGCGCGTGAAGCCGCGCACGAGTGCCCAGTCGAGTGGCACCTCGAACGCCGTCCGATCGCCAGCGAAGTACTCGTCGAGTTGCGCGGCAAGCTGCAGCGCGGCATCCGTGGTTCCGGGGCTCGGCTCGGCCCGAAGCGCCACCGTCAGGGCCGCGAGCTCATCCCCCGGATTGTCGTAGACGGGGTGGCACGAGATGACTGCGTCGGGCGTGCTGACGATCAGCACGTCTCCGAGGGGAGTGGGGTGCAAGAGGTATCTCGAGGAGACGGCTACGGGAGGCATGTCTCCATCCTGTCCATTGACGCCGGTTCGGATGCCGCCGGGGGTGGCGCGCGGTGGACAGTAGTGCCACATCGGCCCCGGGGGAGGAAGCCCTGACGGATTCGGCGTGTCGCGCAATACCGCAACACTCGTGGTGCGTTACCGGGACGCATCGAGACCGCAACCTAGTCTGACCGTGTGGTGCGAGCAGAAGGTGGCGTCATCCTTGGCGCCGATGGTGCGATGCGTGCGGTGTCTGTGGATCCCGCAGACCTGACCCTCGCTGACACCGACGCGACGATCGTTCACATCGCCGAGGAGGAGCGCGAGAGGTTGCGCGCCCAGGCGGCGGATCTCGGTGGTCGCTCGGCGCTCTTGCATTTCTCCGATACTCCGGATGCCGGAATCGAGATCACCAAGGCGCATCCGGGGAGCCTTCCGCAGTTCATCACGGGACGATCGACGCTGCTGTCGGGCCTGTTCCGCGACGAAGTCGCCCTCGGCACCGCTCGTCGGGCTGCGGAGCGGATCACAACGAAGAACGTCGAGCTGCGGACTGCCCGGGGGATCGATGCCGTGCGCCTGGCTGTCGGGATCGCATCGTGGCGTATCGGGGGACTTGACTGCATAGCTCCCGTCTTGCTGCGTCCGTTGGCCATCCGCCGGCACCACACCGACTTCGAACTGAAGCTGCACGGCAGCTTCCAGGTCAATCCCGAACTCCTGCGCGCGATGCGGATGCACTTCGGCATCGAACTCGACGGTGACGCCCTGTCGGGTCTTGCCTACGATCAGGGCGTCTTCAAGCCGCAGCCGGTGATCGATCACCTGCGTGCGCTCATGGCGCAGATTCCGTCGTTCATGGTCAAGCCGCGCCTCGTCGTCTCGACGTTTGTGGACGTCGGGTCCGCGATGGTACGCGACTCGGCTCAGTTGGATCATCCGGTCCTGAATGCCCTCGCAGGTCACCCCGCCGATCGGGAGGCAGTGACGCTGCGGCGTCCGGTTCCGGTGATGCCCGGGCCCGACGAGCGCGTGCCTTCTGCTGACACACTGCTGCTGGATGCCGACGCCGAGCAGGAAGCCGTGTTGGCGCGGGTTGCTGCCGGTCAATCTCTGGTCGTTCACACGTTGCCGGGTACCGGCGGAACCCAGACCGTCATCAACGCGGTGGGAGCGCTTGTGCGGGAGGGGCGGCGGGTGCTCGTCGTCAGTGCGCGACGCTCGACACTCGACGGGGTCCGACACCGCCTCGCGGGCGTTGGGCTTCCGGGCCTTGCCGTCTCACCGAGCGAACTGCAGCGCGATCTCGTCCGCGCGATCGGCCGCAATGAGAAGGCCGTTGCCCCCAAGGTTTCCGAGATCGATGACGCCCTCGTGCGCCTTCGCACGGTGCTGCGCGACTACCGGTCGTCGCTGGCCGATCGCCACGACGCCCTCGGAACCTCCGTGCTCGACATCCTGCGGGAACTGTCGGCGCTCGCCCAGCGCGAGGAACCCCCGACGACGACCGCACGCCTGGATATCGAGACTCTCGTGCGGCTCGCGAAGGGTCGAGAGGATGCCGCCGCGAAGCTTGCCTCGGCGGCGCGTCTCGGCGAGTTCCGGATCGGCCCATCGGATTCGCCCTGGTACGGCGTGAGCTTTGCCACGACCGAGCAGGCGCGGTCGGCGCACGCTCTGGCGGGCAAGCTCCACCGCATGGACCTTCCGCACCTGCTTGAGCGCGGGTACGTGCTGCTCGGGCAGACGCACATGCGCCCCTTCGAGAGCGTCGGTGAGCTGGGGGAGTACCTCCGTCTGCTGCAGGGCATCCGGGACTCGCTCGACCGCTTCAGCCCGACGGTCTTCGAGCGGCCGATCGGTGACCTCATTCAGGCTCATGCGCCGCGCCGTGACACCTCGACGCTCAGCGGCGCCGACCGCCGTCGGCTTCGGCGCCTCTCTCGCGAGTACGTGCGCCCCGGCGTGCACGTCGGTGACATGTACGAGGCGCTTTCTCGTATCCAGAAGCAGCGTCAGCAGTGGCAGCGCTACGTCGAGGCGAACGTCGTTCCCGACATCCCGCTCGGCCTTGCCGACGTCGCGGTTGCGTGGCAGCGCGTGGATGCCGAACTCAGCGAGCTGGATGCGGTTCTCGGGCGCTCGGGGGCGCAGGCGCTGTCTTCGCTTCCGGTGAAGACACTCGTGCGCACGCTCGCAGGGCTGGCCGCGGAGTCCGAGGTGTTCGAGAACCTCATGGAACGCGCGAGTCTGCGCAGCGAGTTGGCCTCGCTCGGTCTCGAGCCGCTGCTGCTCGACCTCTCAGTGCGGCACGTGCCCGAACAGCAGGTCGCCGGTGAGCTCGAATATGCGTGGTGGCAGTCGGCGCTTGAGCACCTGTTGCGCAGCGACCGGGCGCTTCTCGGTGCCAATACGGCAGTCGTCGACCGACTGGAGCGCGACTTCCGTCTGGTCGATGAAGCTCATGCCGCGGCATCCGGGCAGCTTCTTGCTGCCCAACTGGCAACGCAGTGGCGGGTCGGAATCGTCGATGAACCCCACGAGGCTGCGGCCCTGAAGCAGGCGCTGCGCGAGGGGCGAACCTCACCGCGCACTCTCGTTTCGACAGCGCCGACACTCATGCGCTCGCTCGCGCCGGTCTGGCTCGCTTCGCCCTACGAAGTGCCCGCGATCCCCGACGACCTCGTCTTCGACGTCGTCATCATCTCGGATGCCGCATCGCTGAGCCTTGCCGAGGCTGCCCCCGCGATCCGTCGCGGCCGGCAGATTGTGGCGCTCGGCGATCCTGTGACCCAGAAGCCGACGGCGTTCCGTGTCGCCGCCGGCTCGCCGACTGCCGACGACGAGCCGGAGGTGCCGTTCGACGACGCGAGCGTGTTCGAGCGCCTTGCTGAGATCCTGCCCGTCGAAACACTCACGCGCAGCTATCGGGCCGGGGGCGAGGATCTCGCGGAGCTGGTCAATGGCGCGTTCTACGGCGGCGAGATCGTCTCCCTACCCTGGGCCGGGTCCTACCTCGGGCGCGGAAGCCTCTCGGTGGATTACGTCGAGGGCGGCATCGGTGTGCCCGACCCCGAGTCTGGCGCCGTCGAGAGCCCGGATGCCGAGGTTCAGCGCGTCGTGACTCTCGTGGTCGAGCATGCCGTCAACCGTGGGTCCGAATCACTCATGGTCATCACGGCCAGTGCGAAGCACGCTGCCCGCATCCGTGCCGCTGTCGACCGCGCTTTCGCGGGGCGCTCGGACGTCGCCGACTTCGTCGCGCGCGACTCCGCCGAGCCGTTCTCGGTGCTCACGCTGGAGGAGTCGGTGGCCGAGAGTCGCGACCGCGTCATCTTCTCGCTCGGGTACGGGCTCACCCGACACGGGCGCGTCCTCAGCGACTTCGGTGATCTTTCGACCTCCGACGGTGAGCGGCTGCTGACCGTGGGGATGACGCGCGCTCGCCGCTCGATGGTGATCGTGTCCTGCATCCGTCCCGGTGCCGTTGATGACGGCCGGCTGGCGCACGGGGCGGCATCCCTCATGTCGATCCTCGGCGACGTTGAGCGTCGCGCTCGAGTCTCGCGGCACGAGGATGACGGTGACCCTTTGATGCTCTCGCTCGCGAAGGAGCTGCGCCGCCTGGGGGTTGCCGTCGAGGTGAACTACCGAGGCCTGCTTCCGCTGGTCGCGCACCACCAGGGCAAGGCCGTCGTCGCTGAAAGCGATCCCGAGACCATCGGCGGATCGCTGCGCGAGTCGCTGCGGCTGCGGCCCCAGATTCTGCGGCGCCTCGGCTGGCACTACGTGCGCGTGCACTCGTTCGATCTGTACAGCGACCCCGGCGGCGTCGCACAGCGCATCGCCGGCATCCTCGGCGTAACCGTCGAATCGCCCGTTGCCGAGGGTGACACGCAGCCGATCGATGTCGTCGCCTGACGAGCGTCAGCGCGTCGAGCGCGTTCCCGGATCACGTCGCGCACGTCTGACTCCGGCCCCGGGCACGGATGTCGCCCCCGAAACCCCGGATGCCGACGCCGACGCCAACGCGCCCTCGACCTCGTCTGACACCGGCCCGAACGACGACCGCCTACGAGCCGACGTCCCTCCGCACTACTGACGCTGCGTCAGGGTTTCGGCGGCGCCGCGTCGTTCTGCTTCTGGAGCAGATCGCGGATCTGGATGAGGATCTCGGCTTCGCTCGGCATCGGCTCGGGCTCGGGCGGCAGCTGCTCGCGAGCAGCGGCGCGCTCCTTGAGCTTGTTCATCGGCATGACGAAGACGAAGTAGACGACCACGGCTACCGCGAGGAAGTTGATGACCGCGCCGATGATCGAACCCCAGGCGAAGGTGGTGGTTCCACCCATAAGCGTCGGCACATCCCAGGTGAGTCCGTTGAGGCTTTCCGCCTGAAACACGTAGGCGATCATGGGATTGATCAGACCGGAGACGATCGCGTTGACGATGCCGGTGAAGGCAGCGCCGATGACGACGGCTACCGCGAGGTCGATGACGTTACCGCGGAGGATGAACTCCCGGAATCCCTTGATCATGGTGGTCCCTTCGTTGTGTCGAGCGTCAGCTGGAGGTGGTCGCGGTACTCGTCGAGGCGCTCGACCCTGACGACGAACCTGAACTCGACGATGAGCTCGAGCTGTCCGACTTCGATCCCGAGTCCTTCGAGCCGGATTCCTTCGATCCCGAGCCGCCGGAGTCCTTGCCGCCACTACCCGCCCGTGAGTCGGTGCGGTAGAAGCCGGATCCGTTGAAGGTCACGCCGATCGATCCGTACTCCTTTCGAAGTGATCCGCCGCACTCCGGGCACTCGGTGAGGGAGGCATCCGTAAAGGACTGCACGGCTTCGAATCGGTGGCCGCATTGGCGGCAGGCGTAGGCATAGGTGGGCATCGGTGGTCTTTCGGTGGGTGCGAGGGTTCAGCGGTGAGGATGCAGGTCGACGATACGGGTCGGCGTGACCACGCCGGTGACCGGTTGGTCGTGGACGTCCCGCGGAACAGCGGGCACGAGTTCGTCGTCGAAAATGACGGCGTAGACGGGCGGGCAGCGCTCCATCGAGCCGATCGTCTTATCGAAATAGCCGCGACCCCAGCCGAGCCGCATGCCGGTGGTGTCCACGGCGGCGGCGGGGATGATCATGAGGTCGACGTCGTTCACAGCGATCGGGCCGAGGAGCTCGCCGGTGGGCTCGGGCATCCCGAACAGCCCCTCGACCTCGCTGCCGTCGCGCTCGGCGACCGTCCAGTCGAGGAGCCCGTCGGCGCGGGTGATAGGGAGCAGGACGCGCAAGCCGCGGTCGATGGCGGCATTCACGAACTCTCGCGTGCCCGGCTCGGTTGTCGTCGACAGGAAGCACGAGAGGGATGTTGCGCCCGAGCGCTCCACGAGGGCATCGAGCTGGGAGCGGATGCCTTCGGCGGCGGCTTCCCGGGCGGTTTCGGAGTGCGTCTGCCGACGCTCTCGAAGGTCCGCGCGCATCGCACGCTTGGCATCGGCGATCGCATCAGACATGCGTAGATTCTAAGCTGCTTGCGTGCGCAGACAGGCTCCGGCCCCCGATGTCAAGGGGTGACGGCGCGTCGCGTATCCGTCACATCGTGTTCATAGCCTCTCGGTAGAGTGAGGGCCATGTCTGATCTCCCCTTCAAGGCAGTGATTCCCGCGGCGGGTCTCGGCACTCGCTTCCTTCCTGCCACCAAAGCCATGCCCAAAGAGATGCTGCCGGTGGTTGACAAGCCGGCGATCCAGTACGTCGTGGAAGAGGCCGCGGCTGCCGGCATCCAGGATGTGCTGATCATCATCGGGCGGAACAAGAACAACATCGCCAACCACTTCGACTCGGTTCCCGAGCTCGAAGAGAAGCTGCGCGAGAAGGGCGACGGCAAGAAGCTGGCGGCCGTCGAGCACTCCTCGGACCTCGCCGAGGTGCACATGGTGCGCCAGGGTGAGCCCAAGGGCCTGGGTCACGCAGTGCTGCGTGCGAAGTCGCACGTCGGTAACCACCCGTTCGCGGTGCTCCTCGGTGATGACCTGATCGACGAGCGCGACCCGCTGCTGACCAAGATGCTCGATGAGCACCGCCGCACGGGTGCCGCGATCGTCGCGCTCATGGAGGTCGACCCCGAGCAGATCCACCTCTACGGGTGCGCCGTCGCCGAGCCCACCGATGACCCGGATGTCGTCACCGTGGGCGGCCTTGTCGAAAAGCCCGCCAAAGAAGACGCCCCCTCGAACCTTGCGATCATCGGTCGCTATGTCCTCGCGCCGACCGTGTTCGACGTTCTCGAGCACACCGAGCCGGGCAAGGGTGGCGAGATCCAGCTCACCGACGCGCTCGAAGAGCTCGCGAAGGACCCCAACGGGCCCGGCGTGCGCGGTGTAATCTTCCGCGGGCGTCGCTATGACACCGGCGATAAGGTTGACTACATCAAGGCCATCGTTCAGCTCGCCTCGGATCGTGAAGACCTTGGCGCCGAGCTGAAGCCCTGGTTGAAGGATTTCGCGGCGACCCTGTAGCGCCGCCCGGGTGGGAGGGTCACGTGGATCTGACGTCGCCCTTCCACCACGGTCCGGTATCCATTCGTCTCATCCGACCGCGCGACGCCCGCGTTCTGCAGCAGCAGCTACTCGACAATCGATCGTGGTTGCGGCGGTGGGAGGCGACCAGCCCCGATGGGCCGGTCTCGTTCGACATGAGGCTCAGCATCCGTCGCCTCTTGCAGCAGCATCGCGAGGGAGCCGGTGTGCCCTACGTGATGGAGTACGAGGGGCAGTGCGCCGGACAGCTCAACGTCTGGGGGATCGCTCGGGGTTCCCTTGCCTCTGCGACGATCGGGTACTGGATCGCCGAGGAGTTCGCTGGCCGCAACGTGACGCCGATTTCGGTCGCCCTCGCCACCGACATCTGCTTCCGAGAACTCAACCTGCATCGGGTTGAGATCTGCATCCGTCCCGAGAATCGGGCGAGTCTGCGGGTGGTTGAGAAGCTCGGCTTCCGCTATGAGGGGTATCGGCGTCGCTACATCCACATCGACGGCGACTGGCGTGACCACTATGCCTTCGCCCTGGTGCGTGAGGACGTTCCCGAGGGTGTACTGCGTCGGTGGGTCTCGGGGCGGGTGCCGCCGGATGCCGCGACCGTTCCTCCCGAAGACCGGATGCCCGTCTGAATCGGTGCGTTTAGGCACAAACCGAGACAGACACACGTCGCGGGCTCCCGGGATCGTGCGCCCTCGTCGCATACCGTATGGATCATGGATGGGCAGGTACTCGGAGGGGGCGTGATCGTCGCGGTTTCCGTGCTCCTGTGGCTCGTCTATCTCGTGCCTTCCTGGTACGAGCGTCGTCAGTACGATGCTGCCGAACGAAACGCCGTTCGGCTGAACCAGGCGCTGCGTGTCCTCGCTGAGACAAGCGAGACGCCCGATGAGGTTCGGCTCGAACTCAACACCCGCACGGCACAAGCGCAGCAGCGCGAAGCCAAGCGCGCACTAGCCGAACGTGAGCGGCTCGCCAAGCTTGCCGCCGCTGAGCGTGAGCAGGCAGCCGTCGAGGAGGCCCGCGCCGAACTCGTTGTCGCGAAGTCGTATCCCGCAGCCCGCCGCGCTCGCGCTCGCCGCCGCGCGCGGCTGTTGACGACGATCGTCGGGCTCGTCGCCATTGCCCTCCTTGGTTGGGGCACGTGGCTGCTGGCCACGACCGGCTCGCAGACTCTGCTGTGGTGGTCGGCCGGCATCCTTGCGGTCTGCGCCACGATGCTCGTGCAGATGGCGCGTGTTTCGTCGCGCGCCGCGGTGCGGTCCCAGGTCGCCGTGGAAGCTCCCGTGCGGGCGGCGCCCGCCGTGCAGGATGTCGCCCTTCCCGTCTCACGCCAGTGGGCGCCGCGTGAGCTGCCCAAGCCCCTCACCGCGGCATCCGGCTCCCGCGCCTCAGCGACGCTCGACGGTGTTGCAGCGCGCGAGGCTCTTCGCCAAGCCGCGCGCGATGAGGCGATGCGCCAGCGTGCCGAAGCGGCTGCGCCGCCGACGATCGACCGCGCTCGCGCCGACCGCGAACGTGCCCGACGGGCGGCATCCGTTGCTGCCCCTGCGCGGGAGGCGGCTGCTTCTGCGGGCGTTGATTTCGCACGCATGGGGTACGTCGATGACGCCGAGATCGAAGCCCACGTGCGCGACCTGTTGAGCCGCCGCGCTGCCAGCGCTTAGGGGCTCCAGCGATTCAGCCCGCCGGGGCGTGCGTGATAGTGTTGCTGAGTTCACGGGCCTGTGGCGCAGTTGGTAGCGCGCCTCGTTCGCATCGAGGAGGTCAGGGGTTCGAATCCCCTCAGGTCCACCGTGTGATGAGTCGCGACATAGGTCTCTCCTGAGTCGCGTCATATGTCACTTTCGACCGACTGCGGGACGCGTTTCGTTGGTAAAGGGGGCCGTCACTGCGCACCAAATTGTTGACGGATCTCGTCGCTTCCCAGCCGTGAAGCGGCAATCTGGGCCACCTATTCCGCGCTTCGAGGAAGCTGCCGGGCGACGGGAGTCCAGAGCCGATGTGGCGCGAACGGTTACCTCGGGCTCGCGGTGCGCGCGGAGCGGCGATTGGCTTGGATGAAGGCCAGAAGCGCCGCGGCACTCAGCGCTAGGGCCAGCAGGCCGCCCAGCGCGAGCACGATCTCGCTGCCGGGTCGCTCAACGTAGGCATAGGTGCCATACGTGGCGTCCCAGACGGTGGTCTCGACGCCGTAGCTGGCGGCTGCCCAGCCCATGAGAACGGCGAGCGCGAAGCTGACTCCTGCCGTGACCAGCAGGGCCAGAGGTCGCGAGGTCATCACGGATGCAGCATGCCACGTCGGACTGTCCTTCTGGTGAACAGGCGACGTCATCGAGCGGCGCTGGCCGCCGCGGCGACCTACATCCAGCGCCGTAGCAGGAGCTTCTGGGCGAGGCTCAGGAGCGCGTTAGTGAGGGTTCCGAGCAGCGCGAGCAGCACGATCGCAAGCAGGATGCGGTCGACTCGGCCCGTGGACTGCGAGTCGGTCAGCAGGAAGCCCAGGCCCATGGCTGCCGCTAGCAGCTCAGCCGCTACGAGGAACAGCCACGACTGCGCGAGCCCGAGCCGCAAGCCCGACATGATCGAGGGCACCACGGCGGGTAGCTGCACCGCGCGGAAGAGGTCGAAGCCCCCCAGGCTGAACGACCGCGCCATCTCGACCGCATGCGGGTCGACCTGGCGTAGGGCGGCGCTCACGGTCGTGAAGACGGGGAAGAAGGCGCCGATCGCGATCAGTGTCACCTTGGAGTCCTCGCCAATTCCCATCCACAGCAGAAGCAGCGGGACGAGCGCAAGTGAAGGGATAGCCCGCACGGCGGCAAGCGACGGGCTCAGCAGGATGTCACCTGCGCGCGTGAGCCCGACGATTGCCGCGACCGCGAGACCGACGACCGAACCGATCGCGAAGCCCAGCAAGACGCGCTGCAGCGAGATCGCGACGTGGATCCACAGGTCACCGCTCTGGGCGAGTTGGACGGCGGCATCGAGCACCGTCGCGGGCGGCGGCAGCCGATAGGGCGGGATGAGTCCCGAGACCGTGACGGCCTGCCAGAGCGCGAGGACCAGAAGCGGCAGGATGAGACCGCCGATGACTCTGGTCGCCCGGCGATCCCACAGGGTGCGCGGCCCCGGGGCGGCGGCGTCGGTCAGACGCTCACCGCCCCGAATAGCAGTCGTCGCGCTCATCAGCCCTGCGTGGCCTTCTCAGCGAAGGTCGGGTTGATGATCGTGGCGAGAGCTTCATCGATCGCGGCTTGTCCGCCCTGGACAGCATCCGAGGCGACCAGGACCGGCGCGATCTTCTTCAGCACGGCGAGCTGGTCTGCTCCCGGGATGCCGCTGACGTCGAGGTTCGAGCGTTCGGTGATGACCGTGGCGGCGACATCCGGATCGATGCCCGCCACCTCGGCGAGGAGTGCTGCGGTCTCATCCGGGTGCTCGAGTGCCCAGGCGCGAGCCTGCTCGTAGGCATCCACGACAACCTGGGCGAGGTCGGCGTGGTCGGTGAGGAACTGCTCGGTCGCGTTGAGGAAGCCGTAGGAATTGAAGTCGACGTTGCGGTAGATCAGGCGAGCGCCCGACTCGACCTCGGCCGCAGCCATGATCGGGTCGAGGCCCGCCCAGGCATCCACCGACCCGGCATCCAGCGCGGCACGACCGTCGGCATGCTGCACGTTCTGCACTTCGACATCCTCGATCGACAGGCCCTCGGCCTCGAGGGCCTGCAGCAGGAAGAAGTAGGGGTCGGTTCCGGCGGTCGCGGCGATCGATGCGCCAGCCAGGTCTTGCACGGACTGGATGGGGCTCTCGGCGGGCACGACGATCGCCGACCACTCGGGCTGCGAGTAGATGTCGATCACCTGGATCGGCGAGCCGTTAGCTCGGGCGAGGAGCGCCGCAGAGCCGGCGGTCGAGCCGACATCGACGGATCCTGCGCGCAGGAACTCGTTCGCCTTGTTCGAACCGGCCGACTGCACCCACTCGACGGTGACGCTGTCGCCGAGCGCTTCTTCGATGAGCCCCTGGTTGCGAACGATGAGACTCAGCGGGTTGTAGGTCGCGAAGTCGACGGTGAGCGTGTCCGATGACCAGGCGCTATCGCCGGACGCCGCCGGGGCTGCTGAAGCGTTCTCGCCAGCGAGGCATCCGGTGGTGCCGAGGGCGACAGCGGCGGTCGTGAGCAGGACGAGCCCGGCACGGATGCCGAGAGCGGTGCGCGAGGGCATGGGTGTCTCCGTTGATCTGGTGCGGTGCAAGGGGGTGGATTAGGGGAGGGAGGCGTGATGCGTGTCGACGCCGAGGCCGGTAAGGACGTCGGCGCGCAGGTCGGCAAACGCCGCCTCGGCTCGGTCACGAGGACGCTCGCCTGGAGCTGTGAGGATGCGCGCTACCGATCCGGTGTCGTCGCCGCGCGTCAGCGTACGCAGCAGCAGCACGCGATCGGCGAGGAACAGTGCCTCCTCGACGTCGTGCGTGACGAGGACCACGGTGGTCGGTTCTGCGGTGTGGACCTGAAGCAGCAGATCCTGCATCCGGAGCCTCGTGAGGGCATCGAGGGCGCCGAAGGGTTCATCGAGCAGCAGCACTTCGGGGCCGCGAGCCAGCGCGCGCGCGAGGGAGGCACGCTGTGCCATGCCGCCCGACACCTGTCGCGGACGCAGGTCAGCGGATGCCGTGAGCCCGACGATGTCGAGCAGCTCGGCGACCCGCGCACGCCCGGCCCGGCGGCCGGTGCCGCGTGGTAGTCCGAGTTCGACGTTCTCGGCGATCGTGCGCCACGGCAGCAGGCGCGGCTCCTGGAAGGCGATGGCAGTGCGGGAATCGGTGTCGACAACCGGATGCCCCGAGACGGTGATCTCTCCGGCCGTCGGACGGTCGAGGCCACCGATCACGCGCAGGAGCGTCGACTTGCCGCATCCGGAGGGCCCGACGATGCTGAGGATCTCGCCGCCGCGAATCTGGAGCGTGAGGTCGCGAAGCACGTCGCGGCCGCCGTCGGGGCCGGGAAAGGTGCGACCAAGGTCGACGAGGTCGACGGTTCCCCCGACGCGGGAGCGCGCGTCGACCACATCGTCGAATGCAACGGAACTGTCGAGTGCGATCACAGACATGCCGCCCATGGTGTCGGCGTTCGCGTCACGGGCCCAACCCGATCGTCACGAAGCGCCGCGGGGCGTCATGGTTCGACGCGCAGCGTCATGAATCGAAATCAGGCCCGTACTGGCGCGGCTTGCTGTCACACGTGGCTGAGGACCCTGCGTGCGTGGTGGCCCCTAGCTGCGGGTTCCTGCGCTCGTCGGAACGGGCCCCGTCCCCGTGCCCGGGTTGACCATCGCGCCGAACTCCTCAGCAGCGGCGGTCGCGAGCATCGCCTCGTCGTCAGCGGCTTCCTGGAGCGCTGAGCGGTCGCGCAGCGGCGGGGTGCGGAAGAAGAGCGAGAGGACGAACGCGATGAGGACGACGTACATCCCAACCCAGTAGACCAGCACCGCCGACTCGTTGAACGCGATGAGCAGCGGCTCAGCGAGCGCCGGGTTCGCGCCGGTGAGGAACGACGTGTCATCCATCGTGCTGCTATCGAGCGAGCTGTCGCCGCCACCGGCGAACTGCTCCTCGATCTGCGGGATGATCTGTGCGACAAAGGCCTCGCGGTCGGCGGCGTCTGAGAAGTCGAGTGTGACCGTGCCGTCGCTCGAGATCTGCGCGACCGGGATCTGCTCCTCGATCTGTGCCGTCGCCGCGGCTTGTGCCTGCGCGACGGCAGCTGCGGTGGCTGCCTCTTGCGCGGAGGCCGGGATGGTCCCTGCCGCGACCTGATCGGCGACGGCCTGAGTGGCGGCATCCGTTGCCTGCTGCAGCCCCTGCTCGATCTGCTGCGTGGTTGCATCGGTAACGGCTGAAACGATCGGGGTGTAGATCGTCTGCATGATCGCCGCGTTCTCGGGAGCGTTGGCGATCTCGGGAGTCAGGGCGGCGTTCAGTGCGCCCGACAGGTTCGTCTCGTTCTGGAAAGCGGTCTGCACGTTGGTGGGGAGCACCGTGAACAGCAGCGAGAGGAGCACGGCAGTCCCGGCGGTGCCACCGATCTGACGGAAGAAGGTCGACGCGCTCGTGGCCACACCCATGTCGCGCGCGCCGACGGAGTTCTGGCTCGCGATCGTGAGGGTCTGCATGAGCTGCCCAAGCCCGAGCCCGAGCAGCAGCATCGCGCCGGCGATCATCCAGTAGGACGAGTCGTATCGCATGAAGGTCAAGACGAAGTAGCCGAGCGCCATGAACGCGGTGCCGGTGATCGGGAAGATGCGGTACCTGCCGGTGCGCGCGATGATCTGGCCGCTTGCGATCGACGAGATCATGAGGCCGAGGATCATCGGCAGCAGCTGGAGGCCGCTCTCGGTCGGGGTCGATCCCAGGACGAGCTGCAGGTACAGGGGGATCGTGAGCATCGCGCCGAACATGCCGAAGCCGACGAACACGCCGATGACGGTCGCCATCGAGAACGTGGGGGAGCTGAACAGCTTCAGGGGGATGATCGCGTCATCCTTCATCGCCCGCTCGATGAGCACAAAGGCCAGGATGCCGATGGCGCCGATCACGTAGCAGGAGATGGCGATGGGCGAATCCCAACCCCACTCGCGGCCCTGCTCGGCGACCAGCAGCAGCGGCACGAGGGCGACGATGACGGCGGCAGCCCCCCACCAGTCGATGCGAACCGAGCGGGCGCCGTTATGGCGGGGAATGTGGAGGAAGCGCACGACGACCGCGAGGGCCGCGATACCGATCGGCACGTTGATGAGGAAGACCCAGCGCCATCCGTCGATCCACAGGATCTGGTCGGCGCCGGCGAACAGGCCGCCGATGAGCGGGCCGATCACCGAAGAGATACCGAAGACGGCCAGGAAGTATCCCTGGTAGCGGGCTCGCTCGCGCGGCGCGAGGATGTCGCCCATGATCGCGAGGGGCATCGACATCAGGCCACCGGCACCGAGGCCCTGGATCGCGCGGAACACGGCGAGCTGCACCATCGACTGCGAGAAGCTGGCCAGGATCGAGCCGATGATGAAGATCCCGATCGCGATGATGAACAGCGGACGACGGCCGAAGATGTCAGACAGCTTGCCGTAGATCGGCGTCGAGATCGTCGCCAGGATGAGGTACGCCGTGGTGACCCACGCCTGCAGGCTCAGTCCATTGAGGTCGTCGCCGATCGTGCGGATCGAGGTGCCGACGATGGTCTGATCCAGCGCAGAGAGGAACATGCCGGCCATGAGGCCGAAGATGACCACGAGGATCTCTCGGTGTGTCATCACCGGAGCGCCGGCGGCAGGGCGAACTGCAGCAGTTGACATAGTGCCTCACGAGAAAAGAGGGGCAGAGCGCCCGAAAGATGGTTGACCAGACGCAACTATATACCCGGATCGTCGGAATGGAGGCGCCGTGACTCCTTCAGCTATGCTGAAGGAGTGTTCCGAACTCCACTCTCCCTCTTTCGCACCCTCGCCATCCTCGAGGCGATTTCGTGGACCCTGCTCATCGCAGCGCTCATTGCTCGCGCCGTGAACCCGGAACTCGCGCTCGCCGTAACGATCGGGGGCGGCATCCACGGCTTCATCTTCTTGTCTTACGGCGCCACGGTGATCCTCGTGGCGCTGAACAACAGATGGCGGGCGTGGCCGACCGTTGTCGGTCTCGTCAGTGCCGTCGTGCCGTACGCCACGATCCCGACGGAGATCTGGCTGCACCGGCGCGGATCGCTCGCCGGGACCTGGCGCCTCGAGCAGACCGATGATCCGCGCGATGGCGCCTGGTACGACCGTGCGTTGCGCTGGTTCCTGCGCCGCCCGTGGATGCTCGGCATCCTGATTGCCGCGGCTGTCGTCGTGCTCTATGTGAGCCTGCTGATGATCGGCCCGCCCGGCGGCAAGGGCTGAGGTTCGACCGCGCCTCAGCTCAGCTCGTGCATGACGAACGCGAGAAGGAATCCGAGGGTCGCCCACAGGCCCGTCAGGAAGTGAAGGCGCTCGAACGCTTCGGGGATCATCGTGTTCGCGACCATGGCGAGCAGCGCGCCCGCCGCCACGCTCGTGATGATCGCGATGAGCTCGGGCGGTGCGGTCTGGAGGGCCAGGTATCCGACCACGGCTGCGATGACGGACGCCGCCGTGATACCGCCCCACAGCACCGCGACAGTGCGGCCGCGGCTGCCGTCCTGCTTGAAGGCTGCCGTCGACGAGAGCCCCTCGGGAATGTTGCTGATCGCGATCGCTGCGACGACCGGGATGCTGAGTCCGCCCGTCTGCAACACCGAGAGTCCCAAGACCACAGACTCGGGGATGCCATCGATGAGCGAACCGATCGCGATCACTGCTCCTCCGGCAGAGAGCGCGGCCTTGCCCTTCCCGCGGCGCTTGGCGATGTTGCGGGAGCCCCCCGCTGCGGGCTTTGGGCGTGAGACAGCCCAGTCGGCGACGATGTAGATCACGGCGCCGCCGAGGAACCCGGCAGAGGTGGGAACGATGCCGCCACCATCAGCGGCCTCGGCCACCAGTTCGAACGCCAACGTCGAGATCAGTACTCCGGCCCCGAATGCCATGATCGCCATGACGACCAGCCGCGGAACCTTCACGAACCACGCGACGCCGGCGCCGACGAACAGCGCGCCGCCTCCGATCAGGCCGCTCAGCGCGGCGAGCCAGACTTCCACGCGGTAAGCCTACGGATGCCGGCGCCCGGTGTCGCGGCATCCGTGTGCGTGTCAGCTTCCGCCCGACAGGATGCCGACCAGGCCCGAAACGACCAGATACACGCCGACACCGGCAACGACGACCCAGATTGTGATGCGTGCGGGCGTGATCTTGTTCTTGTCGTTGCCCGACCCGCCGCCGAAGAAGCTCATTGGCACAGGATATCCGGCGCGCTCGCTGCTCGCCCTAGGCTCAGATCATGTCCGATCACCTTCCTGCTCGCAGCCGCCTCGTCCACGACGCGATCCGTGCCGCGGGGATTCCCGGCGACATCGTCGTTCTCCCGGATGCCGCATCCACTGCGGCGCTGGCAGCCGACGCCCTCGGAGTCGAGGTGGGGGCCATCGCCAACAGCCTGGTCTTCTGGTCCGACGGAGAACCGCTGCTGGTGATGACCAGCGGTGCCCACCGCGTCGATACGAAAGCATTGGCGACCCGGCTCGGCCGGACCTCGATCACCCGTGCGACCCCCGATCAGGTGCGTCAGGCCACCGGGCAGGCGATCGGGGGAGTCGCTCCGACGGGGCATCCGGCGTCGCTCGTGACGATCGTCGATGAGGATCTCGCCGCGTTCCCCGAGATCTGGGCGGCAGGCGGCACGCCGCATACGGTGTTCCCGCTGACCTTCCCCCAGTTGGTGGATCTCACCGGCGGGACCGTCATCAGCGTCGTCTGACCGCGCCTGATCGCGGCGCTCGCGCTCAGCCGAACAGGGCGTGAGCGATCGCGTAGATCGCAAGTCCCGCCAGCGCGCCGACGATCGTGCCGTTCAGGCGGATGTACTGCAGGTCGCGTCCGACCATGAGCTCGATCTTCTCGGTCGTCTCGGCAGGGTCCCAGCGCTCGACGGTGTCGGTGATCAGCGAGGCGATGTCGTGGCGATATCGGTCGACGAGGAAGACTGCGGCATCCGTCACCCAGGTGTCGACGCGACGCTGCAGTTCGGGTTCGCGCACGAGCCGTTCACCGATGTCACGAAGGGCACTGTCGATCTGGGTGCGCAGTCCGCTGTGCGGGTCGGCGAGCGCGTCGAGAAGGCCCGACTTTGCCGTGCTCCAGGCATGGGTTGCTAGGTCGCGAACGCGGGGGCTGTCGAAGATCGCGAGCTTGGCATCCTCGAATCGGCCGATCGTCTGCGGGTCGTGCTGCATGCTCTCGGACAAGCGGCTGAGGTAGGCGGTGATCGCAGCACGGGCCGGATGCTCGGGATTGGTTCGCACGGCACGCACGAACCCGACGGCCTCGGAGTACACGGTCTCGTCGACGAGGCGCGCGGCGATGCTCGGCACCCAGGAGGGTAGGCGCCCCGAGACCAGGCCCGTGAAGGCATCCCGGTTGTTCGCGAGCCACTCGTCGATGTTCTCGGCGGCGAGGTCCACGGCGGTTCGGTGGGCGTCGGCGTCGACGATGCGGCCGAGCCACTCGCCGATCGCCGGCGACCACTCCGGCACGATGAGGTGCTCGCGGGCGAGGGCGGTGATGACATCTTGAGCGTCGTCGTCGCTGAGGGCGCGAAGGATGCCGGAACCCATCGCCGCCGCTTCCGACCCGATCCGCGCCGCGTGTGCGGGATCGCTCAGCCACGCACCCAGGCGGGCGGCGATCGAGGTCGATTCGAGCTTGGTGCGCACGACATCCGTCGCGAGGAAGTTCGTCTCGACGAACTCGCCCAGCGACTGACCGATCTCGTCTTTCCGCCGCGGGATGATCGCGGTGTGGGGGATCGGGATCCCCAACGGATGCCGAAACAGCGCAGTCACTGCGAACCAGTCGGCCAGTGCGCCGACCATTCCGCCTTCGGCTGCTGCGCGCAGGTAGGCGAGCCCCGGAACCTGTTGTTGGCCGATGAAGCCGATGAGGAACAGGACTGCCATGAGAAGCAGGGCTCCGAGCGCCACGGACTTCATGGTGCGTAGGCCCCGTCGCCGCTCCTGGTCGGCGGGGCTCAGCAGAGCGGTCGGCGTGCGTGCCATTCCCACATCTTCACACGCGGCGGGTCGCGTCGATCAGGTAGCGCAGAGCTCAACCCGCCACCGGCCCGAGCCACGCCGTGGCGACGGTGGAGTGCGCCGACTCCGGGTCGGACGGGTGGAACATCCCGGCCAGCACGTCGCGGTACAGGCGGCTGAGCTCACTCCCGGCGAAGTAACTCGACCCGCCTGCCACGAGGATCGCATCATCCACGACAGCCTTGGCCATCGTAACGGCGCGGTGCTTCACGCCCGACAGGAGCGAGAACCACCGCGGCCCGTGATCGACGAGGGTGTCGATGTCGCGGCTGAGCGTCGCCAGCTGCGGAGGCAGCGCGTCGTACGCGAGCGCCATGTCGGCGATTCGCCAGCGGATGTCGGGGTCCTGACTGTAGGTCAGTCCCGTCTTCTTCGACCGGCGCGTGCCGACGGTTGCGACAGCGACATCCAGCGCCCGGCGAGCGATGCCCGTATAGACCGAGGCCAGCAGGATCTCGAAGACGCTGAAGATGCCGAACACGATCGGATCGGGGTTCGGTCCCGGCGGGATGCGGCGCACGACCCGGTCTGCCGCTGCCACTGCTCCCCGCAGCTGCGTCGTGCGGGACTGCGTGGCGCGCATGCCGAGCGTGTTCCAGTCGTCGCGGGTGGCGATTCGCCCGGCATCCTCCTCGGAGCGCGGCACGAAGGCGTAGACCATCTTCGGGCCGTCGGGTGAGGTGGTGTCCAGGCCGTGGAGGCCGAGCTGCGTCCAGACCGGCGCGAGAGAAGTGAAGATCTTTGTGCCGGTGAAGGCGTATGAGCCGTCCGGCTGCGGCGCGGCGTCAGTGTCACTGCCGAAGAGCACGAGATCGTTGCCCGCCTCGCTGATGCCGAACGCGAAGACCTCGCCCGCCACGGCGCCCTCGAGCACGAAGCGCAGATCGTCGACGCCGCGATCTGCGAGCGCCTTCGCGACACCGGTCCACACGAGGTGCATGTTGATCGCGAGCGCTGTCGCCGGGGCTGCGGTAGCCAGGCGCTGCTGCAGGAGCGACACCTCGGCAAGACCGAGGCCCGCCCCGCCGAGCTCCGTCGGAGCGAACAGCGCGAGGTATCCGGCATCCCTCAGGTCGGCGAGGTCGTCGTGCGGGAAGGTGTTGTCGCTGTCGTGCTGGGCCGCACGCTTGCGGAACCGCTGGAGCAGAGCGTCGGGCAGCACGGATGCCGGGTCGAAGGGGCTCCGGTGGTCAGGGCTTGTCATGGCTTCAGCATCCTTTCAGCGCGCGCGCGGCCTGTACGTGCCGACGGGAATGATCGTGCCGTCGGGTGCGCGCATGCCGAATCCGAAAGTCCGATCCAGAGCGATGTGAAGCAGCCAGCCCATGCCGCACCAGAACAGCGGCAGTCCGACCTCCCGCATCTCCCACAGGTATGCCATGGAGCCGCCGAGGAAGAACAGCAGCGCCGGAATCCACGCCTGATGCAACCAGTTGTAGAACGCGACGCGTTCGGGGCGAATGATGCCGCGCTGGCTGCTGGACGCCCCGATCAGGGAGATGTCGGGAAGCAACGCGAACACGATGATGATCCCGGCGGTCACCCATCCGTGGCCGATGCTCTCGAAGACCGTGACGATCAACAGTGCAAGGGCAAGAAGAGTCCAGGCGAGCCGGGTGTAGGTCACGGGTTCATCGTAGGCGCGCGTGGTGAACGCGCGGGTCAGGATCAGGGCATCGGCGGCGCCGCGTGCGCGACTCCCGCGCCCTTCGCCGGTGCAATTCGCTCGAAGAAGCCCCCGCGCTCGAGAGCTGCGACCGCCTGCTCACGGGACGATACCCCGAGCTTCGCGTACAGCCGGCGCAGGACGGCATCCTCGAACTCGGCCTCCGCGACGTCGTCATCGCCTAGAGCGCGGTGCGCGAGCGCGCGCCGGAACAGGATCGGGCCGCGGGTTCTGATGCAGTGGCGCGCGCCCATCGCCGCACGCGCGCGCGTCGTCTGCAGCGCTCTCAGCGGTTCTCCGAGAGCCAGGTAGGCCGAGGCTCGCTGCATGTCGAAGCACAGAGTGTGCTCCCGGTTTGAGTCGACGCCCTCGAGCAGGGCGAGAGTCCGCAGCGGCTCCCCTCGCAGCAGGTGTGCGTCCGCGATGATCCCCAGCGCGAACCCTCGCACCATCGGCAGAACCCGCTCGTCGGCCATCCCCCCGACGGCCGGGTGGGCAGCGGCGATGGCCCCGGCGGAGTCACCGCGGGCCAAGGCCGACATCCCTGCGACCACAGTTGCCGTCGAGGCGAACCGCGGGTCGTCGGGACGCAAAACTCATCTCGGTCACCGGTGATCGGGTGGCTCAGGTGATCGTCGGAACGGGCTCGGTATCGGGGATGGGGCTCGGATCCCGATCGCGCAGGTCAGGGAAGCCGCGGACGAACACGATGGCCACGATCGCGCCGGTCGCAGCGAACAGCGCAGCGGCAAGGTAGGCGCCCTGCGGGCCCGCGCCGTCGACGAGGAAGCCCGCGACGGCGGAACCCGCCGCGGCGCCGATGAGCTGCCCGGTCCCGATCCAGCCGTAAGCTTCGGCGGTCTCGCTGAACTTCACGCTCGCGGACGTCATGGCGAAGATCACCGCTAGCGCTGGCGCCACGCCCAGGCCCGCGACGGCGAGTGTCGCACCCAGCCACCAGGCGTTGAGCGAGATCATCGTCAGGCCGAGTCCCGCCGCAACGATCAGCATCCGCCTTGCCGTCGCCCACGGTCCGATCGGGATGTGGCCGAAGGAGAGACCCCCGGCGAGGCTGCCGACGGCGAAGACCGCAAGCACCAGGCCCGCCTCGATACCCTCGTGCCCGAAGGTGGATACCACGCCCACCTCGACGGCGGAGCACGCGCCGATCAGGAGGAAGCCGACGACGGTTGCCAACAGCACCGCGGGCTTGCCGAGCACCTTTCCGAAGCTGCGACGGCTACGAGGGATGCGTACCCGCCCGACCTCGGGGGAGAGGATGAACCAGGCGCCACCACCCAGAAGGACGACGACGATGAGAGCGAGGGCTTGGACGGTACCGATCTGCGTCGCGACGAACGTGATGAGAACGGGTGCGACGACCCAGATGATCTCCTGGAGTGAGGCATCCAGGGAGTACAGCGGAGTCACCTGTCGCGAGTTGACCATCTTGGGGTAGATCGTGCGAACCGCTGCTTGCACCGGCGGTGTTGACAGACCGGCGATGAGCCCCAGCACCATATAGGCAGGCAGGGGGAGCGTGAACGCCGCGATGCACGCGATCGCTGCGGCGCAGATGGCGAGGGTCACGGTCAGCACCCGTCGCATACCCCACAGGCCCATCCACCTGCTCGTGATCGGACCCGCGACAGCCTGCCCGACCGAGGTCGCAGCCAGCACGAGTCCTGCAGAGCCGTAGGAGCCCGTGACCTGTTCGATGTGCAGCAGGATCGCCAGGCTCGTCATCCCGTTCGGGAACCGCGCTGTCAGCTGCGCTGCGATGATGCGCGCGACCCCCGGAGTGCGCAGCAGTTCTCCATATCCCGCCACCCTCCTACGGTAGTCGCGCCGAACCGGTTGGGCGATATCGGAGCGCGGACCACGCGGTGCGTGGGCGGATGCCGCGACACGCCGCGACACGCCGGAAACGCAATCCACAGGCGAATTCGATGTCGGTGGATCGCCGTAGCGTCGCGCTGTGGAGGGATGACGGACGCAGGCACCCGAACCCGCGTGATTTCAGGCTTCTCCCAGGTTTCGCGGGTTGGTCGATCTGTGGATGAAACGGTGGACAAATCGCGTTGTATCTGAGGAGAGCGGTGGAAAACTACACGAATGTAACTACTACCCCTTGTGGTGCTATCCGATGTCGGCACCCATATGTAGTATTGGACTCCCGGTGGGGGAGCTGCCGGTTCGACGAAGGATTTTGAGGGGACAACGGATCTAACATGGCGATCACGGTCTACACCAAGCCGGCCTGCGTGCAGTGCACTGCGACCTACCGCGCGCTGGATTCCAAGGGCATCGATTACGAAGTTCTCGACCTCTCGCAGGACCCCGCGGCCCTCGAGCAGGTCAAGGCGCTGGGCTACCTGCAGGCCCCCGTCGTCATCACCGACGAGGACCACTGGTCGGGCTTCCGTCCCGACAAGATCGACGAGCTCGCGTCTCGCCTCGCCTGAGCCATGAGCACGGCGATCGCGACAGAGACGCCGTTGCTCGTGTACTTCTCGAGCGTTTCGCAGAACACGGCGCGCTTCATCGAGAAGTTGGGATTGCGCGCTGAGCGCATCCCGCTCTTCGCATCCGAGCCGATGCTCCTGGTCGATGAGCCCTTCGTCCTGGTCACCCCCACCTATGGGGGAGGCCAGGGTCGCGGCGAGGAGCGAGGCGCGGTGCCCAAGCAAGTCATCCGGTTCCTCAACGTCGAGCAGAACCGCACCCTCATCCGCGGCGTCATCGCCGCGGGAAACACCAATTTCGGCGACGCTTTCTGCGCCGCCGGCGACATCATCAGCCGCAAGTGTCACGTGCCGCACTTGTACCGGCTCGAATTGTTCGGCACGTCGGAAGACGTCACACGCGTAAGCGAAGGATTGGAACGATGGTGGAAGCTGCAGTGACAGACACGGCATTCAAGACCGAGGCCCGCTTCGATGGGCTCGACTATCACGCCCTCAACGCCATGTTGAATCTGTATGGGCCCGACGGCAAAATCCAGTTCGACGCCGACAAGCGTGCTGCGCGGGAATACTTCCTGCAGCACGTCAACCAGAACACCGTCTTCTTCCACTCGCTGAAGGAGAAGCTCGACTACCTGGTCGACAAGCAGTACTACGAGCCCGCCGTGCTCGAGAAGTACTCGTTCGAGTTCATCTCGTCGCTGCACGACCACGCGTTCGAGAAGAAGTTCCGCTTCGAGACCTTCCTCGGCGCCTTCAAGTACTACACGAGCTACACCCTGAAGACCTTCGACGGAAAGCGCTACCTCGAGCGTTTCGAGGACCGCGTCGTGATGACGGCCCTCGGTCTTGCCGACGGTGACGAGGCCCTCGCGACGCAGCTGGTCGACGAGATCATCTCGGGTCGCTTCCAGCCCGCGACCCCGACGTTCCTGAACACCGGCAAGGCCCAGCGCGGGGAACTGGTCTCGTGCTTCCTGCTGCGCATCGAAGACAACATGGAGTCGATCGCCCGTGGCATCAACTCCGCGCTGCAGCTGAGCAAGCGCGGCGGTGGCGTCGCACTCCTCCTGTCGAACATCCGCGAGGCGGGTGCTCCCATCAAGCAGATCGAGAACCAGTCCAGCGGCATCATCCCCGTCATGAAGCTGCTCGAAGACAGCTTCAGCTACGCCAACCAACTCGGGGCACGTCAGGGAGCGGGCGCCGTCTACCTGTCGGCCCACCACCCCGACATCCTGAAGTTCCTCGACACCAAGCGCGAGAACGCCGACGAGAAGATCCGCATCAAGACCCTCTCGCTCGGGGTCGTCGTTCCCGACATCACGTTCGAACTGGCCAAGAACGGCGAGGACATGTACCTCTTCTCGCCCTACGACGTCGAGCGCGTCTACGGCGTGCCGTTCGGCGACATCTCGGTCACCGAGAAGTACCGCGAGATGGTCGATGACCCGCGCATCAAGAAGAGCAAGATCAACGCGCGTGAGTTCTTCCAGACTCTCGCCGAGATCCAGTTCGAGTCGGGCTATCCCTACATCATGTTCGAAGACACGGTGAACCGAGCCAACCCCATCAAGGGCCGGATCAACATGTCGAACCTGTGCTCCGAGATCCTGCAGGTCAACACCCCGACGACCTACAACGAAGACCTCTCGTACGACCAGATCGGCAAGGACATCTCGTGCAACCTCGGGTCGATGAACATCGCCCTGGCGATGGACGGCGGCGACCTCGGTCTCACGGTAGACACGGCCATCCGTGCCCTGACCGCGGTCAGCGACCAGAGCCACATCTCGTCGGTGCGATCGATCGAAGACGGCAACGACCGCTCCCACGCGATCGGCCTCGGCCAGATGAACCTGCACGGCTACCTCGCTCGTGAGCACGTTCACTACGGCTCGGAAGAGGGCCTGGACTTCACGAACATCTACTTCTACACGGTGCTCTTCCACGCTCTGCGCGCGTCGAACAAGCTCGCGATCGAGCGGGGGACAGCCTTCGAGGGCTTCCCCGACTCGACGTACGCGTCGGGCGAGTTCTTCGACAAGTACACCGAGCAGGAGTGGGTTCCGCAGACCGAGCGCGTGCGCGAGTTGTTCGCCGGGCACCACATTCCTACGCAGGATGACTGGCGTGAGTTGAAGGCGTCGGTGCAGGCCCACGGGATCTACAACCAGAACCTGCAGGCTGTGCCCCCGACCGGATCCATCTCCTACATCAACAACTCGACGAGCTCGATCCACCCGATCGCCTCGAAGATCGAGATCCGCAAGGAAGGCAAGCTCGGCCGCGTCTACTACCCGGCGCCGTTCATGACCAACGACAACCTGGAGTACTACCAGGATGCCTACGAGATCGGTTACGAGAAGGTCATCGACACCTACGCTGCTGCCACCCAGCACGTGGACCAGGGCCTGTCGCTCACGCTGTTCTTCAAGGACACCGCGACCACCCGTGACATCAACCGGGCGCAGATCTACGCCTGGAAGAAGGGCATCAAGACCATTTACTACATCCGTCTGCGTCAGATGGCCCTGGAGGGCACTGATATGACGGAGTGCGTCAGCTGCATGCTCTGAGCACCGCCGATTCGACTCTGCGAGAAAGACGACAATGACCGAGAAGCTCAAGCTGATCGACCACGTACAGGCGATCAACTGGAACCGCATTCAAGACGACAAGGACCTCGAAGTCTGGAACCGTCTCGTGAACAACTTCTGGCTGCCCGAGAAGGTGCCTCTCTCCAACGACGTGCAGTCGTGGAACACCCTCACCCCCGAGGAGCAGACCCTCACGATGCGCGTGTTCACGGGGTTGACGCTCCTGGACACGATCCAGGGCACCGTCGGCGCGGTTTCGCTGATCCCCGACGCGATCACACCGCACGAAGAGGCCGTGTACACGAACATCGCCTTCATGGAGTCGGTGCACGCGAAAAGCTACTCGTCGATCTTCTCGACCCTGTGCTCGACGAAGGAGATCGACGAGGCGTTCCGCTGGTCGGTCGAAAACCCCAACTTGCAGCGCAAGGCGCAGATCGTCATGGAGTACTACCGGGGCGACGAGCCGCTCAAGCGTAAGGTCGCCTCGACCCTGCTGGAGTCGTTCCTCTTCTACTCGGGCTTCTACCTGCCCATGCACTGGTCGAGCCGCGCAAAGCTCACCAACACCGCCGACCTCATTCGCCTCATCATCCGTGATGAGGCCGTGCACGGCTACTACATCGGCTACAAGTTCCAGAAGGGGCTCGAGCGGGTCGACGAGGCCAAACGCCAGGACATCAAGGACTACACGTTCTCGCTGCTGTATGAGCTCTACGACAACGAGGTGCAGTACACGCAGGACCTTTACGACGGCGTCGGCCTGACCGAAGACGTCAAGAAGTTCTTGCACTACAACGCCAACAAGGCGCTCATGAACCTCGGCTACGAGGCCATGTTCCCCGAGTCGGTCACGAATGTGAACCCCGCGATCCTGTCGGCCCTGTCGCCGAACGCCGACGAGAACCACGACTTCTTCTCGGGGTCGGGCTCCTCGTACGTCATCGGCAAGGCCGTCGCCACCGAGGACGAGGACTGGGACTTCTAGAAGCCCAGATAAGAAGCCGATTTCGGCAGGACAGCGAACCATGAGGACGGCCCCGGTCGGCAGCTCAGAAGAGCCAGCAGATCGGGGCCGTGCCCGCATTTTGCCCACATCCTGAAGGGAACGAACATGGCGAAAGGTGACATCAGTACCTACAACGACGGAGGCGTCTGGAAGTCGAAGGTCGAGGGCAGCTCGCGCGCTGCTCACGCCGGCGGCACCAAAGCCGAGCAGCAGGCCATTGGCCGCCGCATGGCGCAGGACCGCGGCGTCGAGCACACCATCCGCAAGATGGACGGCACGATCGGCGAGAAGAACTCCTACGGCAAGGACCCCTACCCGCCCAAGGGCTGACCAGCGGGATTCATCCCAAGGCGCGCAGGTGTGACCGCAGCTCGGGCGTCGGCAAGAACGGCGAGATCCGCTCCGTCGACGTGAAGCCGAGCATCTCGGCCACCTGGAGATCACCGAGTCCATTCGCGCGGAGCGAGCCTCCGATGCTCGGTGCGAGCCGCGGCGTCTCGGGGATGAACGTCTCATCCCCGGGCTCGCGAGTTCGCCAGCGCCGGGCACTCATCATCTTGTAGAAGTCCTGGCGCCTGGCGGCATCGACAACTCCGAGACTGAAAGCACGCTCGTACAGTGCCTGCATCGACGTGCCCCAACGCTCCTTGAGCGTCAGGAGAAGCGAAATCGTTCGCTGCGCGGAGGCTCCGCTCAGCGGGCGGAGTTCGTTGCGGATGATGTGTCCTGGCATGAGGAACTCGGCGGCGAATGCGTTCGCCTCTGATTCGACGTCGTCGTCGCCGGCCAGTACCTCGTCGTGCATGACGAGGTGCCCGAGTTCGTGCGTCATTGTCAGTCGGCGCCGGTGCAGGGGGAGTAGCCCGTTCACGAGCATCACAGCGGATTCCTTGCCCCACTGGCTCATGCCGTCGATCTTCGGCGTGGGGAAGTCTTCTACGATCACCACGATCCCGGCAGCTTCGAGCCACGGCGTGATTGAGGCTACGGGGCCGCTCGGCATTCTCCACCGGGCACGGGTGAGCTGCGCGGCCTCTTCCGGCGAGGTGACGGTCATGTCCACCTCGGGCACCGTGAACTCCTGCCGCATGGGCGCACGCGCAAGGAAGTACGTGGTGCTCATCCTCAGCTCGTTCAGGCGCGCCTCCACGAGCTTCCAGTCGCCCGCCTTGGTTGTCTTCCGCTTTCTCATGTGTGCGTCTTGTGCCACGCCGCCTTGAAGGCGGAACTCGTGCTGCAGGAACTGCTCGGTCACGCCGAGCGCTGCCGCCAGTTCAGTCACGACTTCCGGGCGTGGCTCACGCTCTCCAGCTTCGTAGCGGTGGAGAGTGACCTGAGTGGCGCCTATCTTGTCGGCGAGCTCGGTCTGCGAGAGCCCTCGTGACTGGCGAAGCGTGGTGATTGCGTCGCCGAGAGTGCTCATGACGATTCAGCGTCCTTCGCGGATGCGGCGACGATTCCGGAGAAGTCGAACTCCGGCTGAGGCGGAATGATCGGCTCGTACGGGACGTGCAGGATGCCGTCGTCGATCTCACCGACACCGATAACCCAGATCGGCTCGGCGCCGGTGGATTTTTGCTTGGACAGCACGGCGCGGCCGATGCTCCGCGTCTCGGGGATCCATTCATAGCCGATCGCGAGGTTCTCGACTTCCAGCCCGGCGAGCGTCCCCATGTAGAAGTCGCGGGAACCGCGAGTGCGGTAGCCGCTGATCTGTCCGTCCATGGAGTGTCGTTTCACGCGGAGACCGACGCTGTCATCGATGCAGATGGTGCGGGTCGTCCCGTTGTCGGTGACGACGATGTTGGCCTCGAGCGCCTCGACGTCGTGGGTGACGTGGCTCCAGAGTCGATCATGGATAACCCCGGCGAGGGTGCGGTCGGACCAGTCGACATGCCAGTCGGAGGGGAGTGTTGCGAAGAAGTGTGCGAAGTCGTTGCGCGTCTCGTCGATTGCGCTGCGGAAGTGCTGAAGGAACGGGCGTCCGAGAGCGGCAAGGGCATCCTCTGGAGTGATCAGCGCATCAACCATGCATGCAAATATACCAGAAAATATACCGGATGGAAGTGTGGACCATCAGACCGCGGCGTGCCATTCGCGGGTCATAGCCGCCGCGACTTCTTCTCGGGGTCTGGCTCCTCATACGTCATCGGCAAGGCAGTCGCGACCGAGGACGAGGACTGGGACTTCTAGATCTCCCGGTGCGGGCTCTGTTTAGTCCTCAACGGCGCGTCGAGGCCGTGACCGTGAACTTCGGGGTCCGGGCGATCTGACGAGTCGGGCCGACGACTTTCTCGAGCGACGGGCGGTAGCGGAGGGCCGAGTTCCAGACGGTCCACAGTTCGCCGCCCGGGCGCAGGACGCGCGCCGCATCCGCGAACAGGTGGCGCGCGATCGTCTCATCGATCGCTGCGCCCCGATGAAACGGCGGGTTCAGGGCGATGAACGACGCGCTCGCGTCGGGCAGGGTCGACAGTGCGTCATCACGAACCACTGTCATCCGGTCGCCAATCCCGTTCGCTGCCGCGGTCGCGCGAGCCGAAGCGACGGCGGCGGCCGACTCGTCGGACGCGTACACGCGCAGCCCCGGATGCCGCAGGGCCAGCGTCGCGCCGACGACCCCGTTGCCGCACGCCAGGTCGACCGCCTGCCCGGGGATCGTCTCGGGCAGGTTGTCGAGCAGCAGGCGCGTGCCGATGTCGAGTGTCGCGCCGGCGAACACACCGCCGAAGGCGCGGACCTCGACATCCGTGTCACCGATGTGCTGCCGTGCCGCAGACGGCTCGGGATCGCGCCCGCCGTGAGGGCCGCGCGCGATGAGCACCCGCGACTTCTGCCGGGCGTGCGAGACATCCACCGTGTCGAAGTGCTCCCGCAGCACGTCGTTCATGCCGAGGCTCATGTGTTTGATCCGCCCACCCGCGAACACGACGACATCGGGCGCGGCGTGCGCGGCGATCAGCCCCGCGACGTCGCGGAGCGCCTCGAGTGACCGGGGGAGGCGCACGAGTACGACCCGCGCACCGCGCACGACCTCTGCATCAAGAGGGAGCGACTCGACGGATGCCTCGAGCCCGGTCGATCGCGCATTGGCGGTGAGGGTGCGCTCACCGCCGAGGGAGTCCTGGTGGACGCGGACGACACCATCGGCGGCATCGCTGGCGCACGCGAGAGCCAGGGCGCCGAACGTATCGCCGATGACGGCGATCTCATGTCGCGCAAGGCCGCGCCGAGCGTCGGCTGACTCGTCGAGGAGCAGCCGATCCGCCGCATCGTGTGCGCGGCGGTCAGGGTCACCGGCATCGGGGAAGGGGCGAAGAGCGTCGAGGTCGAGGGTCACTGGATCCACGCTATCCCGCGCCGAGGGAGCTCTCAGCCCTGTGCGAGCGCCGCTTTCGTGTATGCCACGACGGCGTTCGCGTGGCCGTGGCCCAGCCCGTGTTCAGTCTTGAGCGCCTCGACAACTGCCATGTGCGCGTCGCCGGCGTCGAGCCGCTCGACAGCGATGTCGATCCAGTCCTGCACCGGACGACCGTACGTCTTCTCGATGCTCGGGAAGTACGACGCAGGCCCTTTCGGCTTGTCGATGCCGGACAGGTCAGGGGCGAGCACGCGGGAGGCCATGACACGACAGTAGCGCCCGTCCCCGACACCCCGGACGTCCGTCATGCCAGAGTGGATCCGTCGGCGACAGCGCTGGAGGAACACGGATGCCGGTACAGGATGACTACCGTCGCAAGCTCATGTCGGCAGCGGATGCCGCGGCATCCATCCCCTCGGGAGTGCAGGTGCTGGTGGCGATGGGCCTCGGGGCGCCGCCGGCGATTCTGGCAGCTCTTGCCGATCGCGTGCGCGCCGACGAGCTCGTCGACCTCGACCTCTACTACGGCATGGGCGGCGACGCGATCGGTGACACGATCCTGCAGCCCGGGGTGATCGAGAAGCTCCGTGCGCATACGTTCTTCGTCGCCGGACGCGATCACCACATCATCGCCGACCCCGCTCGAGCCGACCGCGAAACCCTCGATTTCATTCCGGTCAACTTCTCGAACCTGCCGCGGGTGATCCGCGAACACCTCGACATCGACACGTTCCTGGTGCAGGTCAGCCCCATGGACGCGAGCGGTCACTTCTCGTTCGGCGTCGTGAACGATTACGCGAGCGTCGCGGCGCGCGCCTGCCGCCGCCTGATCGTCGAGGTCAACCCCAACATGCCGCGCGTCTTCGGTGATTCCCTCCTTCACATCGACGAGGTGGACGCTGTCGTCGAGCATCCGTCGCCCCTCCCCGAGCTCATTGAGGCACCACCGACCGACGCTGACCTCGCGATCGCAGCGCTCGTGGCGGCGCGCATTCCCGATGGCGCCACGCTGCAGATCGGCGCCGGCCGGGTTCCCGCCGCGGTCGCCGCCGCCCTCGCCGACCACCGTGACCTCGGCATCCATTCGGCGCTCTTCTCATCGGCGTTCGTGCCCCTGATCGAATCGGGGGTGATCACAGGCCGGCGCAAGACTCTGCATCCGCGGCGGCATGTCTGGACCTCGGCGGTCGGGGATGCCCACACCTACGCCTTCATGAACGACAACCCGTCGATGGTCAGCTTTCCCGCCGACTACGTCAACGATCCGCAGGTGATCTCGCGCAACGACGACATGATTTCCGTCAACGCGGCGATTCAGGTCGATCTCTACGGGCAGGTCAACGCCGAGATGATCGGGGGCCTGCAGTACTCCGGATCGGGGGGACAGTTCGATTTCGTGACGGGGGCTGCCAAGTCGCGGGGGGCGGCAAGTCGTTCGTGGTGCTCCCTGCCACAGCCAAGGGTGGCTCAGTGTCGACGATCGTGCCGCGGGTCGACATCGTCACCGACGAGCGCATGGATGTCGAGCACGTCGTGACCGAGCACGGCACGGTGAATCTGCGGGGGCTCTCGACGCAGGAGCGCGCGCTTGCCCTGATCTCGCTTGCCGATGACGCCCACAAGGATGCCTTGATTGAGGCTGCGCGAGCGCAGCGGCTCCTAGCCTGAGGCGCGCTGCGGCTCCTGAGCTCTACCGGTGGTGCCGATGCCCCGAACCCGAGGCGACGGGTTGGGGTCCCGTCGTCGTCGGAACGGGGAGTGCGAAGAACGACTGGATCTCTTCGAGTACGTCCGTGAGACGCTCGACGGCTGACTGCAGGCTGTCGATCGCGCGGAGGGTGGGGTCATCGGGATAGCTCTGCTGGGCCTCGTGGAGTTCCGCGAGGGCCCTACTGAGGTCCTTCCGGATCTCGTACAGCGAGGTGTCCATTTTCTGATGATGGCACGACCTACGCCGGATTGCGCAGGGGTTTTTCCCGGTCATCGCCGCTTGACTTCTTTATGCACGACGATCCTGTCCCGTCTGTTCGGGAGGGCGCGGGCTACGATGAAGGATCTGGCGTCCCGCAGAAGGAGATCCCGTGGCAGCTCAGCAACGACGGTTCAGTCCAGTCATCGCGCTGCTGACGATGTCGAGCATCTGGGAGGCGCAACTCGGCGCGGTTCTGAAGGATCTCGGGCTCACCACGCGCAAGTATGCCCTGCTCGGCCACATCTACGGGATGCCGGGCATTTCGTTCAGCGAACTTGCACGCCGATCGCAGATCACCGTCCAGACCGCGCACACGGCCGTGCGCACTCTCGTGGACGAAGGGTTCGTGCACGACTCGACGGCTCACGCCGGCTCGGCATCCGAGCTGCGGGTCACCGAGAAGGGGGACTGGGCGCTCATGGAGGCCGAGAAGCGACTGCGCGCTCTCGACCGGGACCTGTCAAAGGGTGCGCCAGAACTCTCGCAGGCACTGCGAGGCCTGCACGAGGAGCCCGTCGAGGTACACCCGGCGGGCCGACGCACGGCATGAGGGTGCTTCGCTGGCTCCTCGCGGCTCTCCTCGTGGCAGCGGGAGTGTCGCATCTCACGTGGGGGCGGCGGGGCTATCGCATCGTCGTGCCGGACTGGGCGACCAGGCTCTTGCACACCGACAAGGATGCAATCGTCGTCGGCTCCGGCGCCGTGGAGATCATGCTCGGCGCCGGGCTCGTAGCGCTGCCCCGCGAACGGGTACGCCTCGGCGCCGCGGTCGCGGCATTTTTCGTCGCGGTCTTTCCAGGGAACGTGCACCAGTGGCAGACGGGTCGGTCTGCGCCGCTGCTCGACACCGACACGCGCCGCTTTGTGCGGCTCCTGCTCCAACCGCTGCTGGTGGTGTGGGCGCTCGCCGTCGCCCTCTCACCCGAGCGGTAACGACCCGCGCCGCCTCGGCTGGACACCCGCCTACGACGTTGACTTTCCCGGCGCGGGAGGTTTGGCTGGGCGCATGCGAACAGTACTGAGGTGGATGCTGGCCGGGGCGATGATCTTCGCGGGAGTGACCCGCCTCACGGTGGCCCGCAAGGAGTTCCAGACACAGGTGCCGCCGTGGGCCGCGGAACTCTCGCCGCTGGATGAGGATGCGATCGTGGTGGCATCCGGCGTTGTCGAGATCATGCTCGGCACGGCGCTTGTCGCACTGCCCAAGGAGCGTCGCCGCGTCGGCGCGATCCTCGCGGCGTTCTTCATCGCGATCTTCCCCGGCAACATCTCGCAGTACGTCGAAAAGCGCGACGGCTTCGGGCTCGATACCGATACGAAGCGTCTCGTTCGGCTGTTCTTCCAGCCGGTACTCGTTGCCTGGGCGTGGTGGTCGACGCGCCGCTGACGGCATTCGGTCCGGCGCCCGGACCCCCGGGGGCAATGTCGGACCCCCCTCGTAGTGTCGGGGTATGGACGATTTCGGCGCCACCGAGCCGGGCGAGAACGCTCGTGAGCCGGATGCCGCGTCCTGCGCCCACCAGCACACCGTCGACCCCGACGAGTACCTCGTGTATGAGGGTGATGACTGCTTCGTTCGCGAAGGTGACTTCTGCGACTCCGACGAGGAGCTGGGCTGGGTGCCGGCGCAGCCCGATGCCGTGGCGCTCGTGCTTGAGGTCGCGACGATGGAGGCGGTGTTCGCGGCGCAGCGGCTTGCCCGCATCGACCAGCTGCGTGTCGAGGCGCTCGACGACGTCACGCGATACGGCGGAGGCTCGCGGGAGTTGATCGAGCGCTCGGTGCGGCTCGAGCTGGCCGCAGCCCTCCGGATCACCGAGAACCAGGCCGGAATGCTGATGTACCGTGCCGAGGCACTCGTGCACCGGTACCCGACGGTCTGGAATTCGCTGGCCCGCGCGGGCATGACCGAGCGGCACGCGACGATCATCGTGGATGAGCTTGCGCCCCTCGAACCGGAGGTTGCGGCGCGGCTCGTCGAGAATGCGCGAGACCTCGCAGAGACCCTCGCGGTCGGGCCGTTCAGGCGGGCGCTGCGACGGCTCATCGATCGGGAACTGGCGCCGACACTGTCGGTGCGGCACGAACACGCCGTCCGACGCCGGAGGATCTTCGTCGAGCCCGAGGCCGACGGGATGTCGTGGCTGCATGCACTGGTGCCGACGGTCGAAGCTCACGCGATTCACGGACGAATGACGGCGAAGGGCAAGGCGTTTCTCGCCGCGCATGTCGGCGGCGAAGGCGGCGGCTCTCAGCCCGATGACCGCACGCTCGACGAGATCCGTGCCGACATCCTGTGCGATCTTCTGCTTGACGGTATTGTTCCTGCTCACCCGAAGGATGTGCAGGGCATCCGCCCCACGGTTGTCGTGACGGTTCCCGCGCTCGCTCTGCTCGGTGCCGACGGCGATGGCCCTCAGGACCCCGCGGTCGTGGAGGGTGTTGGTCCTATCCCGATCGAGAAGGCGCGGGAACTTGCGGGAGCCGCGACGTCGTGGATCCGGGTACTGACCCACCCCGAAACCGGCGTCGTTCTGTCGGTCGGCAGAACCCGATACCGACCTCCGCCAGACATGGTGGCGCTGACGAAGTGGCGCGCCGATAGATGCATGGCACCGGGGTGCGGTGTCCCCGCCTCCCGATGTCAGATCGATCACTCGCTCGCCTGGGAACACGGCGGAGAGACCTCGGTCGTGAATACCGCTCCGCTCTGTCAGGGGCACCATACGGTCAAGCACCATGGCGGCTGGCGCGTCATCCAGACCGGAGATGGGTCGCTGCTATGGATTTCTCCGAGCGGTCGTCAGTACATCGTTGCTCCGGAGCGCCGACTTCCCGTCTTCCGGGTGGACTCGGCTGCCGCCTGAGCGGGCTTATTCGCCCGGGTAACGCACGCCGAGCTGCGCGCGCAGTTCGTCGAGCACGTGCATGATGGCTACCGACTCGTCCAGCGCAAGCAGGTCGCTGTCGGTCTTGCCCTCGGCGAGCAGCCGCTCGGCGGCGATCGCCTGGTACTGCATGCCCCGGCCCTGAACCTCGCTGTGATACTCCTCGAGAACCTCGCCGTCGTGCGCGACAACACGGAACGAGGTGGGGGTGTACCAGACGCGATCGATGTCAATGCGTGCGTCAGTGCCCAGAACATGGGCGGTGTTGGGGCCGACCGCGCGTGAGGTCGAGATCGAGGTCGAGACCGCTCCACCGTCGTGCGTGAAGATCGTCGCGACCTCGGCATCCGCGCCCGTGTCGCCGAGGCGCCCGCGCGCGGTCACCGTCTGCGGCTTCCCGAGCACGTCCCACGCGAACGAGACCGGATAGATCCCGAGGTCCAGGAGCGACCCGCCGCCGAGTTCCAGGGCGTTGAGGCGGTGGCTCGGGTCGGACGAGATCCGCTGAGTGTGATCGGCGAACAGCGTGCGGATCTCGCCCAGCGTGCCGGCCGCGATGATCTCGCGGATCCGTACCATGTGCGGCAGATACCGGGTCCACATCGCTTCCATCGCCAGTAGACCCCGAGCGCGAGCGACATCGCGCACACGCTCGGCCTCGGCGCCGGTCAGCGTGAAGGGCTTCTCGATGAGCACATGCTTGCCAGCTTCGAGCGCGAGCACAGCGTTGTCGGCGTGCATCGGATGCGGCGTTGCGATGTAGACGATGTCGACGTCGGGATCGGCGACGAGGTCTTCGTAGGAACCGTGTGCGTGCGGAATGTCGAACTGGTCAGCGAAAGCCTGCGAGGCATCCGGACGCCGAGATCCCACCGCTGAGACGGTCAGTCCGGCAGTTCGCAGGTCGCTCGTGAAGGCGTGTGCGATACCGCCCGTGGCCAGGATTCCCCATCGCAATGCAGTCATGGTTCGAGCGTAGCCCGCCCGCGCAGTGCCGCGAGTAGCCTCGAAGCATGAGCACTCCGTTGGATCGCTTCCGAGAACTCCTGGCTATCCCCACCGTGTCGTACGCCGACGATTCGCGGATGGATGCGTCGGTGTTCGACGAGTTCCACCGTGCGCTGGAGCGCCTCTACCCGAAGACGCATGAGCGCCTCGAGCGTGACGTGATCGCCCGCCACTCGCTGCTGTACCGCTGGCCGGGCACCTCATCCGAGGATCCGCTCGTTCTCATGGCCCACATGGATGTCGTGCCCGTCATCGAGGCGGAGTGGCAGCATCCACCGTTCGGTGCCGAGATCGTGGGCGAGGGTGAGGATGCCGAACTCCACGCCCGTGGCGCCATCGACGACAAAGGGTCGCTCGTTGCCATCTTCGAGGCTGTCGAGATTCTCGTCGCCGAAGGATTCACACCGGCACGCGACATCTACCTGTCGTTCGGTCACAACGAAGAGACGTCGGGAGACGGAGCGCGCGCGATCGTCGCGCACCTGGAAGAGCGCGGCATCCATCCGGCGCTCGTGCTCGATGAGGGCGGCGCCGTCGTCGAGGGCATCATCCCGGGCGTCGCGGTGCCCACGGCGATGATTGGTGTCGCCGAACGGGGGGTCATGACCCTCGTCATGACCGTCCGCGAACAGGGCGGGCACGCATCGACGCCGCCCGCGATGCCCGCCACCGCACGGTTGGCGCGAGCTATCGACCGGCTGCGGCGCAAACCGTTCCCGACGCGGCTCGCACCCCCGGTACGCGCCATGCTCGCAACCCTCTCGCCCCACACTCCCGAACCGCTACGGACCCTGTTCCGGCGCGGTGAGATCACGGGGCCGCTGCTTGCCGGCGCCTTCACGCTCGGCGGGCCGGAGACCAACGCGATGGTGCGCACCACCGCGGTCGTCACCGAACTCAGCGGCGCACCCGGGGAGAACGTCCTGGCCACGTCAGCGAAGGCGTCGGTAAACATCCGCCTGCTCACTGGCGACACCATCGAGAGCGCAACCGCACACGTGCGTCGGGCGGTGGCCGACGAGAAGGTCGAGCTCGAGGTGCGTCACGCCTCCAACCCGTCGCCGGTTTCGCCCTGGCGAGGAGAGCCGTGGCGGCGGATCGCCAGCGCCGTGGTCTCGACTCTCGGCGGCGATATCGTTCCGACGCCCTACGTGCAGCTCGGCGCAAGCGACAGCCGGTGGTTCACGGCAATCAGCGACCACGTCTATCGGTTCACGCCATTCCATCTGACCCGGTCCGAGCGCGACGCGCTGCACTCGCACAACGAGAGAATCCGCGTCGAGGTATGGCTCCGCGGAATCGGCTTCTACCGCGCTCTCATCGAAGCGTCGTAACCCCGCTCCGTTAGGCCAGCGCCTGCGCGAGATCCGCGATGAGATCGGTCTCGTCCTCGAGTCCGATCGAGAGCCGGATCGTCCGAGGCGAGATGCCTGCTTCGCGCAGTTGCTCCGCGGTCAAGTGCAGGTGGGTCATGGATGCCGGGTGGTTCACCATGCTGCGAGCATCGCCGATGTTGGCGACCAGGCGGATGACGTGCAGCGCGTCGATGACCTGCTCGACGCGGCGATCATCGGCATCCGCATCCCCGGTGCCGGCGAGATCGAACGAGAACACCGACGAGGCCCCACGCGGCAAGTAGCGCTGGGTAGTCGCGTGCCACGGGCTGGACGCGAGTCCCGGATGCCACACCTTCTCGACAGCGGGATGCTGCTCGAGAAATCGCGCGACGGCGAGTGCGCTCGCCGAGTGACGCTGCATCCTCAGATCGAGGGTCTCGAGCCCCTGGAGAAGCTGGAACGACGACCACGCCGGCAGGGTCGTTCCGAAATCGTGCACGAACCGGGTCTTGATGTAGATGACCAGGGCAAGCCCCTGCTCCCCGAAACGGTCCCACAGCACCAGGTCGCCGAATCGGGGATACGGCGTCGTGAACTGGGGCCAGCGCCCGGGATCGGCGCCGAAATCGAACGAGCCGATATCGACCACCACGCCGCCGAGCGCCACGCCGTGCCCGCCGATGTACTTCGTGGCGGAATGGATGACGATGTCTGCGCCGTGCTCGCCCGGACGCACCAGGTACGGCGACGCGACGGTGTTGTCGACGACGAGCGGCACCCCCGCGGCGTGGGCGACATCGGCGACGGCACGGATGTCGAGCACGGTCGCCAGCGGATTGGTGATCGTCTCGGCGAAGAAGGCTCGCGTGCTCGGGCGAACCGCATCACGCCAGGCATCCGTGTCGTCCTGATCGACGTAGGTGACCTCGATGCCGAGGCTCCCGAGCGAGTCCGACAGCAGATCAACGGTGCCGCCGTAGAGCTGGCGGGCAGCAACCACGTGGTCGCCAGCCGAGGCCAGCGCAAGAATCGCCGCCGCCGCGGCCGCCTGCCCGGACGACACCGCGACAGCGGCTCGCCCACCCTCGAGGGCAGCGATGCGCTGCTCGAACACCGCCTGGGTGGGGTTCGCGTTGCGGCTGTAGACGTTGCCAAGGCTGCGGAGGGCGAAGACGTCGCGCGCGTGGGCGAGGGAGGGGAACTCGTAGCCGTTGGACTGGTAGATCGGCACGACGGCGGTGTTCTGCGCGACACCGGGCACGTACCCTGCCTGCACCTGGGCGGTCGCGAACGACGCGGTGGGATCGGGCACAGGGGTGGTCACATTTCCATCGTGGCATGCGGCGTCGCCCCCGTCGGAGCTGTGTGTCGCTGTGTGACAGCCAGGCGCACTCAGGCGCCGGCCAACGCCTTCGTCAACCGTTGCAGCGAGACGGGTTCGGCAGTGCCGAGGTTCTGGGCGAACAGGCTCACGCGGTACTCCTCGAGCAGCCAGCGCCCGTGAACGAGCGGCGCGGGGGCGTCGGGGGCCAGGGGAATCGTGCCGCCAGCATCCCGGTAGATTGCCGCCGCGCGCTCATACTCGGTCAAGCGCTGTCGATCACGTCCGGGGTTCTCGGCGAGTGCGGCGGTGCGGGTGATCAGGGCCGCGAGATATCGCGGGTAGTGCGCGAGACGCTCCAGCCCTACCTTCGACACGAAACCGGGATAGATGAGCCCCGACAACTGCCCGCGGACGTCGGTGAGCGCTGCCAGCAGCGTCATGGCATTGAGGTTTCGAAGGCCCCGCTCGACCTCGCGCGCCGCGGTGAGGATGCGGGAGGTCAGCGAAACCGCCGAGAACAGGGCGTCGGTCACCTCGGCCGAGAACGCATCCCGCGCTGTCTCGAACTGGGCGCGGGTGCGGATCGGATCGGCAAAGCGGGCGAGGATTGCGTCTGCCACGGCGACCCGGCAGTCCTCCACGAGGGCGCGCGCCGATGAATACGGGGATGCCGCGAGCGCGAGCTTCTCGGCGGCAGTGAGGTGGTCGAGCACATACGTGGCGGGGGAGGGTACCGCGAGCAGCAGCAGGCGACGAAGACCTGCGCGGGTGGCTCGCTCGGCGGCCTCCGGAGTGGCGTCGATCCGCAGCGCGACGCTCTCCCCCTCGTCGATGAGGGCGGGATAACCGCGCACCACACCGCCGGCAACGCGCGTGTCGACGACGGCGGGAAGCTCGGAGAGCGTCCAGTCGGTGAGCCCAGATACCTCCGTGAACGCGGCGGTATCGGCAGCCGGCTTCGGCGCACGCTGGGTGGGTGCCGGCGGGCGGGAGAGGGAGGATGCCACGGCACCCCGGGCAGCCCCGGCCAACTCCTGCTGCAGGCGGGTGAGGTCGCGCCCGGAGCCGAGCGTGCGTCCTCGCTGATCGACCACCCGGAACGAGATCCCGAGGTGGGGAGGTACGCGCTCGAGGTCGAAATCGTCTGCCGTGACAGGATGGTGGGCCACGCGCTGGATCCGCCCCGCGAGCGCTGCCCGAAGGGTCGTCGGCGGGAGTCCGCCGTGATCCTCCGGTCCCTCGCCGGCGAGATCCGCCGAGAATCGCGCTGCCCAGTCGGCAGCAGGCACGACGTGACGGCGAATGGCCTTGGGCAGTGCCCGGATGAGCGCGGCGATCAGCTCGTCGCGCAGTCCCGGCACCTGCCAGTCGAATCCAGTGTCGCGAAGCCCCGCGAGGAGGGCCACCGGCACCACAGCATTGACCCCATCGTCGGCGGCGCCCGGTTCGAACCGGTAGCTCAGCGAGAGCACCTGATCGCCCTGCGTCCACCGGGAGGGATACTCATCGCTGCGCGCTGCCGCGGCGCCCTCGGCAAGGTCGGATTCGCCCATGTCGAGCAGGCGCGGAGTGCGGTTCGAGGTCTCTCGCCACCACGACTCGAATGAGCGGACGTCGAACACGTCACGCGGAATCCGTGCGTCGTAGAACGCGAAAACCGCCTCATCGCCCGCGAGAATGTCGCGGCGCCGTTCCCTCTCCTCGAGTTTTTCCAGGCGCCGTCGCAGATCCGCGTTGCGCCGGTCGAAGGCTGTCAGGCGCTTATCGAGGTTTGCGGCATCCCATTCGCCCTCGACCAGCGCGTGGCGGATGAAGAGCTCCCGAGCAAGCGGCCGATCAAACCGGGCGAGCTGCACGCGTCGCTTCGGAATGATCTCCACCCCGAACAGGGTGACCTTTTCGTACGCGGATGCCGCGCCCGCCGACCGCGACCAGTGAGGCTCGCCCAGCTGACGGTGGGCGAGGTCGCCGGCGAGCTCCTCGGCCCAGGCTGGCTCGACCGCTGCGACGGTCCGGGCGAACAGGCGCGAGGTCTCGACGAGCTCTGCCGCCATGACGGCATCCGGACTCTTCTTGCGAAGCCCCGACCCCGGGAAGATCGCGAAGCGCGCGCCGCGGGCTCCGCGGTATTCGGCGGTCGGGCGGCGAGGCTTGCCGGAAGCTGCGCCTTTGGCTGCGGACGTCGTTGCTCGGTCATCGCGGATGCCGATCTGCGAGAGCAAACCCGACAGGATCGCGCGATGGACGGCACCCGGGTCGGCGTCGACCCTCGTCTTCGCGCGCCGTGCGCCCATCAGATCCGCGAGTTGCCGGTGCACATCGACCCACTCGCGCACACGCACGTAGTTCAGGAACTCGGCGCGGCACATCCGCCGAAACGCGCTCGAGCCGAGCTCTGACTGCTTCTCCTGCAGGTAGTTCCACAGACCGAGCAGCGAGAGGAAGTCGCTCGTGGGGTCGGTGAACCGTGCGTGGAGGCGATCAGCCTGCTCGCGTTGCTCCTCTGGCCGTTCGCGGACATCCTGAAGAGACAGGCCGGCCACGATCGCCAAGACGCTCGGCAGCACATCCCGCTCGCGCGCTTCGATGAGCATTCGCGCGAACCGTGGATCGATGGGGAGCCGGGCAAGCTCCCGGCCGATCTTCGTGAGTCTGCCTCCCGAGAGCGCGCGGAGTTCGACGAGCAGATCCATGGCAGCCTTCACGCCGCGTGAGTCCGGGGGAGTGAGGAACGGGAAGGCTGCGACATCCCCCATCCCGAGCGCCATCATCTGCAGCACGACGGCGGCGAGATTGGTGCGCAGGACCTCGGGTTCGGTGAACTCGGGGCGAGAGGTGAAGTCGTCCTCGGCGTAGAGCCGGATGGCGATACCCGGCGCCGTGCGCCCCGCGCGGCCCGCGCGCTGCTGCGCGGACGCTTGCGAGATCGCCTCGATCGGCAGTCGCTGGATCTTGGATCGCACCGAGTACCGCGAGATGCGGGCCGTACCGGTGTCGATCACGTACCGGATGCCGGGGACGGTCAAGCTCGTTTCGGCGACGTTCGTCGCGAGGATGACGCGACGGCGCACTCCCGCGCGGGTCGACGGCTCGAACACTCGGTGTTGTTCGGCAGCGCTCAGTCGCCCGTAGAGGGGAAGGACCTCGGTCGGCGCGGCATCGTGCGCATACATGCCGCGGACGGCATCCATCGCGTCTCGGATCTCGGCTTCGCCGGGAAGGAACACCAAGACGTCTCCGCGCTCTTCGCGGTCGAGCTCTCGCAGCGCCGCCACGAGGCCGTCGATGTCATCGTCTGCGTTCTCGTCGTGGGCTCGATAGCGGATCTCGACGGGATAGGTGCGCCCCGACACCTCCACGATCGGGGCAGCTGCCTCGGGATCTTCGGGCCTCGGTGAGAAGTGCCGCGCGAAACTCTCGGGATCGATCGTCGCGGAGGTCACGATGACCTTCAGGTCAGGGCGCTTCGGCAGGATGCGGCGCAGGTACCCCAGCAGGAAGTCGATGTTCAGTGACCGCTCGTGAGCCTCGTCGATGATGATCGTGTCGTAGCGGCGCAGCAGCCGGTCGCGGTGGATCTCATTGAGCAGGATGCCGTCGGTCATCAGCGTGATCCGCGTGTCTTCGCTCACGGCATCCGTGAACCGCACCCGATAGCCGACCGCGCCGCCCAGGGGTACCTGCAGCTCGCTTGCGATGCGCTCGGCGATCGAGCGCGCGGCGATCCGCCGAGGCTGCGTGTGGGCGATACGACCGCGACCGAGCTCGAGGCAGATCTTCGGAAGCTGGGTCGTCTTGCCCGAGCCCGTCGCCCCTGCAACGATGACGACCTGATGGTCTTCGATGGCGCGCGCGATCTCATCCCGGGCGGCGCTGACGGGCAGCTCCGGCGGGTAGAGGATGACGGGTTCTGGCGCGGGCATAGCCTTCGATCGTAACCGCTACGGGAGGCGGTCACGCCGGCCGCGACGCAGGGACCGCAGCGAGAGCGCCGCCCGCATCCGATCGCGCCACGATCCCGCCTCGCCCAGGCGTTCGCGCTCGCGATCGACGAGTCGCCAGAACGCTGCGGCTTCCTCGTCCCGCGGCGAGTCGTCAGCGAAGCTGGCACGGTCGGCGAGCACCGCAAGCGCGCGGGCATCGTCGGCGCCGCCGGCTGCCTCCACGAACTCGCTGCGCGTGCGGGTGGCAGGCAGGGGGCCACCGCTGTCGATCGTCGCGTCGACCCACTCGTCCCAGCCTCCGGAGATGCGCTGGGCAGGCAGCGCGGCGTGTCGCCGGCGGCGGCGCCGCCACGCCTTGACCGCAACGATCCCCGCGAGGGGCCCGAGAAGAATTCCGAGAACGAGCAGGATGCTCCCGGCGATCTGCACCGCCAGCACAAGGCTCGACAGGTCGGACTCGATCTGCTGATCGTCGGACGCGCGGGGGTCCGCGTCCGCCGGGTCGGCCTCGGGGGGCTTGACGACCTCGGCGCGCTCGCTCTCGACGTCGGTGGCGTTCTCCGGGTCCCGTCGTTCCTCGACGACAGCATCCATCGGGATCTCATGCTGGGGAGTGATATCGACCGGAATCCAGGTGCCGGAGACGTCTTGGACCTCGACCCAGGCTGTGATGTTGCGGCCTCGGCAGGTCCCCTCCTCACAGGGTGGGACACCCGCCGCCGAGCCGTCGTCGGCCTGCAGGCGAGCGCCGACCACGATCCGGGAGGGAAACCCGAGCTGGTCGGCGATCATCGCCGCGGCCACGGCGAACTGCTCGTCATCACCGACAGCCGCGACCAGTTCGGCATCCGTCGCATCGGGGAACTGGGTCTGTCTATTGACGAGAGCCGCGAAGAGGGCGTCGATGCGGTCTGTGGAGTGTCCGGCGCGACTGGGCGCGAACGTGTAGTCGCCGAGGTCGGTGACCCAGCCGGTACCGGGAGGCGGCGTCTCGAGCGCGTGGCTGAGATATCCGCGCTGACGCAGGCGGTCGATGAGTTCTGCAAGGCCTGCACCCGCGCCCCCCGCCTCCTGCAGGCGGATCCATTGCGTGAGGCTCGCGGGGACGATGGATTCGTCCAGGGTCGGCGCCGAACGAGGTGGTGTTGCCGCCGACAGGTCCATCGATGCGGGAGCCGCGGCGCGGAGCGTGTAGGTGGTCCCCGCGCCGTAGACGGGGCTGATGTCGATGCCCGATCCTGCCGTAGCGTCATAGAAGAAGCCGTCGGCAAGCGCTGCACGGTCGGCGCCGTCGAAGGCGATAGCCGACACCGTTCCCACTGTCGGTACCCAGAGGCCGGAATACTCCCCGATAACGACGTCCGCGCGCACTCCGTCGCCGCCTCCCCCGAGGCGTGCCGACGGAAGTCGCGTGTAAGCGGTAGCGGGGTCGTTGATCCCGCCTGCCGGGTCGGTAACCCGAGCCAGCTGTCCGTCGTAGAAACCGAGGGTGGCAAGCCGCACCCGGTCGACGCCCGCTGTCGTGATCTCGAAGAGGACCTCGTCCGCGGTGCCTGCGGCGAACATCGCGCGGTACGTCGACAGGGGACTCGGCTCCTGGGCGAGACGGATGAGGGGCTCACTCGCCGAGCGGGGAACCGTCCGAGGATGCAGTGCCGTAAGGATCGGCGTGATGCTGACAGCGGCGATCACGGCGATCACGAGCATGCTGGTGCCGATCGCTGCCCGACCCAGTGCCGCACGGCGGGCCGGACGCTGACGGATGCCACCCCCTTCGCGCAGGGCGAGACGCCGCACCGTCACGGAGCGCCACAGCATCCACAGCAGCACCGTGGTGCAGCTGGCGATGCCGATCAGGGCCTCACGCAGGCCCGGGATCGAGACCTCCGCGAGAATGCCGGACGTCGCGGCTGTTGTCGCACCGAACACGATCGCGAACGCCGCCGGCACCAGCGCGACCGGTGCTGCAAATCCCCACCATCGGGACCTTCTGGCGCCGACGGCCAGCGCGGTACCCGGCGCCGCTACCAGCACGAGAAACGCCGGAGCGAGCGTTGCCTGATACGTTCCGAGCGGGAGTTCCAGGGTGAGCAGGTTGTTGGGACCCGTGACCGGTGCACTGATCACTCCGACCAGGGCAACGGGAATGAGGCTCGGGTCGGTGAGGACCGCGGGAACTGCCAGGGGGATGCCTGCCACGACGAAGACCGCGACGAACGCGATAGCCGTCCGCCACCACACCCACGAGCGCACAAGCGAGATCGAGCCGACGACGATCGAGAGGGCGATCGCTGAGGCTGCCATCACAGTGAACCAGGGATCCTCGTAGATCGGCCACATGCCGATCGCGCCGACGACGGCGGCGAGGACCATGAACGCTGCCGTCCCGAGGACCATTGCCGGTCTCACGACTGTGCCCCGCGCAGCAGGATCTGGCGCAGATCATCCAGAACACCGACGGAGATGACCGTCGCTTCGCCCAGTCGCCGCAGGCGTGGTTCGCCCTCGAGGTCGCAGACCACCGCCGCAACCCCGACATGGGACGGGAACGCCAGTGCTGAGCGCTGCAGACCCGCTGCCGTCATCGTTGAGCCGCACACCAGGAAGGCGAGAGAGACGTCACTGTGAGCCTCGACCGCCAGTGCTGCGACCTCGGACAGCGGGTTGACGGCATCGTGGCTTGTCACGCCGGCGAGGGCGTCCATGAGGATGCGTTCGGTCATCGTCGCCAGCTCACGGATCGAGCGCACTCGACTCCGAGCGAACTCGGGCAGCTCTTCGCCGACGACGACCTGAACATCCCGCCCGTCGCGCACGCCGCGCACCCCGAGGGAAGCGGCGACGCTGACGGCCAGTTCGAACTCATCTTCGTCTCGGTAGCTCGATCGGTCCGTGTCGATCGCGATGACCATCCGAGACCGGCGGGTCTGCTCGTACTGGCGCACCATCAGGGTGCCGGTCTTGGCCGTCGACTTCCAGTGGACATGGCGCTGCGCGTCGCCGGGAACATACTCGCGGATCGCGTGGAAGGAGATGTCCGAATCGACCAGGACAGGCGAGGGGCGACCGTCGAGGTCGCGGATGAAGCCCGCCGACGTCGGTGGAATGGCAGTTGTGCGGGGGTGGATGTAGAGCGTGCGGGTCTGTGACCACGTCGCCTCTCGGCGCAGCAGCCCCAGGGGGTCGCCGCGCACCGAGCTGATCGGTCCGATCGAGACGACTCCGCGGCGAGGCGCAGGGATCTCAACGGCCTCGATGTGGGAGGTCCCCGCACGAAGGAGGGGAACCGCGATGTCGATGATCCCCGTCCCGACCGGAATATCGATGGTTCCGGGCAGCACGACCGGTGACGTGTCGTTGCGCACCGTGATCTGCGCGTGGGCCCTCGAACCCGCGACGACGCGGTCGTGAACGAGAGTGAAGTCCACGGTGTACGGCCGTGCGCGCAACAGGAAGGGCAGCGCCAGCAGCAGCAGAACCGAGGTCAGGGCGCCGGCAGCGATGAGTTCGGCGATCCCGAAGCGGATGCCCAGCCCGAGTCCGACGGTCGCGACAATCAGCGCGAGCCATCCTCCCGGTCGCACGATCCCCCGGATCCACCGCCACGCCCGGACGGCGCGCTCGGTGAGGCGATGCCAGACACTGACCCCGCGCATGGCGATGACGGTGGTGCCGTGTGTCTGTGTCATCCGCGTACGGCTGCTGGCCTGTGTCGCGGTGACCTCCCGGGTGAGCGGCGTGGGAGTGGGTGTCATGGCGCCTCACGCTGCGTCGGGGGAGCGACATCCAAGAGCACCTGGCCGATCACGGCGCGGGCGGTGACGCCGTCGAACTCTGCCTCCGGGTCCAGGACGAGTCGGTGTGCGAGGACGGACTCGGCGAGAGCCTTCACGTCGTCGGGTGTGACGAACCCGCGGCCGTGTGCGATAGCCCAGGTCTTTGAAGCCCGGGTGAGGGCTATCGCCCCCCGAACGCTCACGCCGAGGCGCACCTCGACAGCCGCGCGCGTGGCGTCCACGACCCGCGCGATGTAGTCGAGCACGACGGGGCTGACGTAGACGTCGCGGGCCAGCGCCGACATCCCGCGGATGCCATCGAGAGATACGACCGGTGAGAGTTCGACCCGCTCGGTCGCGGTGCCCTCGAGGATCCGCAGCGTTGCGGCGTGGTCGGGGTATCCCAGCGTCGCCTTGATGAGGAACCGGTCGAGCTGAGCCTCGGGGAGCCGGTAGGTTCCGGCCTGCTCAATGGGGTTCTGAGTGGCCACCACGAGGAAGGGCTGACCCACCGGGCGGGTCACACCGTCGATCGTGACGTGGCCTTCTTCCATCACCTCAAGCAGGGCGGACTGCGTCTTAGGGCTTGCACGGTTGATCTCGTCGGCCAGCACGATGTTCGCGAAGACAGGGCCCCGGTGGAACTCGAACTCGCCGCGCTTCTGGTCGTAGACGGTGATGCCTGTCACATCGCCCGGAAGCAGATCAGGGGTGAACTGAATGCGGGAGCTGACGCCGTCGACGCTCTGACCCATGGCGCGCGCGAGGGACGTCTTTCCCGTTCCCGGGTAGTCCTCCAGAAGCAGGTGCCCCTGCGAGATCATCGCCGTGAAGGCGAGCTCGATGACGTGGCGCTTGCCGAGAACGACGTGTTCGACGTTTTCGACGAGAACGCGGAACGTGTCGTGGAACCGGGTCACCTGGTCGGCTGTGACGGTCATGGGGTCCTCTCGGGGGTGGGGCACACCAGGCCCGTGTGGCTGTAAGCGTCCAGGCCGCCGAGGCGACCCGAGAACGAGACAGTGATTTCCCACGCCGTCTCCGTGTCGTCGGCCGACGGCGTTCCGCTGGTTGTGATGCTGTAGTCGGCGGGCGCTGCATCCACCATGGTCGCCGACGGCTGACCGTCTGCATCGCAGGTGGTGGGGAAGACGACCTGTGTCGTGTACGCGGCGCCGGTCGGTGTGATCGTCGTCGAATTGTCCGAACACACATCGCCGACGCACCACCAGGACTGGATCGTCCCGGGGTCGGTGCCGGTGCGGAACAGGCTCGTGAAGTCCGTCGTTCGGGGCGCGCCGTAGCGCACCTCGTAGCGGGGGTGCTCCAACGACGGTCCAGTCACTCGCGTCCAGGTCGCGGTCTGTCCCGACACCACAGGTCTGGGGCCGATCGTGTAGGTCGCCGTTCCGCTCGGGGCGGGGATCGGCTCGGTCGGCTGCG